>Ga0182030_10000522_pt1 | contig 72865 bp, 57 predicted proteins | sample 812S3MmetaG_FD_121299 | JGI IMG/M metagenome (GOLD analysis project Ga0182030, IMG submission 121299) | Permafrost microbial communities from Stordalen Mire, Sweden - 812S3M metaG (Illumina Assembly) | ecosystem: Environmental > Terrestrial > Soil > Wetlands > Permafrost | place: Sweden...
CCGCCGACCAACCCGCCTAACCTGGCGGCGTTCGACAACCCGCCGACCAATCCACCTAACCTCGTATAACGCGAGTGGGACGGCTCGATGCGTCGTCGAAAAGTTACGATAGCAACCGCGGCACTGTTCGCGATCGGGGCCGCCTTTGCAGCGGAGCCTACTTCGCTGCGCGCGGATTGGGGCGAGGGGCTGATTCAGCAAAGTCAGCCGTGGAGTCCTGGCACGGATAGCTTGATGTCGGCTCACGACCCTGACGAATCGATATTGGCCCCGCCGCAATAGGCTTCTGCGGCTAACCAACCCTGGGGTAACCAAGCTGGGCGAGGCTCCGACTCACAACGGAGCCTCGCTTTGGGCAGGTTACGCTAAAATCATGGCACCTTTTCAAGCGGTGCTGAATGTCCAACGTCATCGTTATTGCGCACCGCGGTGCGAGTGGTGAACGTCCCGAGCATACGATCGAGGCCTATCGATTGGCGATCGAGGAGGGCGCCGATTACATCGAACCGGATCTGGTCTTGACCCGGGACGGCGTCTTGGTGGCGCGTCATGAGAATGAAATCGGCGGCACCACCGATGTCGCTCAACATCCGGAGTTTGCTGCACGGCGCCGTGTACAAGTCATCGATGGCGAGACCATGGATGGCTGGTTTACCGAAGACTTTACGCTGTCGGAGCTGAAAACCTTGAGGGCGCGGGAGCGCCTGCCGGAGTTGCGTCCGCAGAATCTCGCCTTCGATGGCCGCTTCACCGTCCCGACTTTCGATGAAATCATGAAGCTAGTCATCGACACGAACCAGCAGCGTGCCGTGCGCGCGGGGCCCGGCAACGTCCGGCTCCTTGGCGTGTATCCAGAGACGAAGCACCCGGCGCATTTTGCGGCCATTGGCCTGCCGTTCGAACTGGAATTGTTGACCACCTTGCGCCGCTACAATTATGGCGCGGCCGGCTGTCCGGTGTTCATTCAATCCTTCGATCCCAATAATCTACGGCAATTACGCCGCATGACCGAATTGCCGCTGGTGCAGTTATTGGAACACGATGTTGGCGACTCCGCCGCCACCGCAACCTACGCCGATGCCATCGGCATCGCCAAGTCCTTGGCAACACCGGCAGCCATCGACGCGGCGCATGCGGCCAATATCAAGGTGCATGTGTGGACGTTTCGCGCGGAAAATGAATTTCTTCCCGATGATCTGCGCGTTGGTAACGAACCTGCGGCACACGGCGATTTGGACGCCGAGATTCGCCGCTTCCTGAATCGCGGCATCGACGGATTTTTTACCGATTTTCCTGCGGTAGGCGTGCGGGTGCGAGACGCCTATATCTCAGCCGTCCAGGCGCTGCACCAACCAGCAACCGCTACCAACTTGCCCGGAAACAAGGTGCAGGGGCGGTAAGCCGCGCCCGGCGCGCCCTGTAGTTGCAGGCAGTTCTCGCAATTCGCGCCTTGCGTATAGGTGGGATATTTCTTCGGATCGACTTTTGCGGTGGTCTCCACGTACCCGACGGCGACGGCCGCGGGATCTTTAACATCGAGATGCGGCGCTTGGGCGCCCTGCGCTGCGGCGCCCGGCGCTGCGGCGCCCAATGTGCGCCGCACCGGCATCGCGGCCACGACGGCGGCAGCGATGCCCAGTCTTCGCAATGTCTCGCGACGCGAAACCATGGGCGAGATCAGCGATTTTTGCATGCGCACTCCGAAGTCGATCGGTATGTAATATGCAGCAAACTGCGTTGCTTTGCCATTTGTTAGGCTGGATCGCTCGATTCAGAAGAACATCGACAGATAGATCTGATACACCGTGGCGCCGAAGCTGTAGAGAGGCTCGGCACCGGGTGCATAGTTGCCGCCCGCGGGGGTGTCGTTGTAATCCTTGATGTTTCTGAAATCGTCGTACTTGAACTGAATGTGGCTCACGTCGAGGCTGGCGGTGCCGCGCTTGAAGATTTTCCAGCCGTCCGGCAGGAAAGCATAGGTAGCTTTGAAGCCAATCGTGTTGTTGGTCTGCGCCGCCAGATCTTGGTCGCGGGCCACGAAGTTCTGCGAGCCGGCGAACGGGAACAGGTCGCTGTAGAACGTCGCGTGGTTCTGGTTGTAGTGCCGCACGCGGCCCTCGAGTATCCATAGGTTGGATATCGGCTGCGTATAGCCCAGTTCGATGGTGTTGCCGCGGACGCCCCAGGTGTCTGAGAAGTAACGATAGGAGACCGAGGCTGCGGCGCGATACGGCAGGTAGTATTTGGCGCGCCCCTCCACCGCAGTGCTGGTGTGGGTGTTGGGGTAGACCTGGGACGCGAGACCGTAGCCCAAGCCTCCGCCGCCAAGATCTAAGTAGCGAACGGAGCGATACGGATTGGCGAGATATCCTTCATCGCTGATCACTTCCAGGGTAACGCCCGTGATGAGGCTCTTCGTCACGATCTGCGACACTCCGGCCTGATAAGTGCGGCTCTCTGCATGACCCAGCCATACCACCCTCGGCACGAAGGCTGAGCCGTCATTTTCGCCGACCTTGTCGCGGCTGTCGCTGAAGCCCAGCGTAATCGTGGTCAGATCACCGAACATGTCCTGACTCAAGGAGAAGTGCAGGGTATTCGAGGTGTAGTCGCGCTCGGCACTGTCCGTATAGGAGAAGTTGTACTGCGTTTTGTCATGGATATAGTCGAGCGAAATGTTCTTCTGCTTGCGCTCGTCCTTGATGACGCTGGCTTGACTCAACACATCGATGGAAGCGCCGCTCACCTTGTCGATGAAATAATTGGCCTCGACCGAGAAATTTTCGGAAAACTTCTTGCGCACCAGCACCGATTCGCCGGTGATGTCCATGCCGCCGCCCTTGTAATCGCTGTAGAAGATGTCGGCGCGATCGTCGGGCAGCACCGCGCTGCCGCCGGGCCGTGCCAGTAGGAAGGTCGCAACCAGACCTAAGCGGATGATGCGGAAGCGTTTGGACATCACGAAAACTGCAGTCGCCTCAGTTGCAACCGCAGCCACCGCCGGCCGCTCCGGTGCCGCCGCGCGATCCTTCGCGCGATTCGTAGATATGATCCACATACGCGCCCGAGATCACGTCGCGATCCCAGGACATGATGGGATCTGCCAATCGATCGCGTTCATAGGGCTTGACCCACGGCTGGATGCTGCAGGCGTCAAGCAGCAGCACCGCGGCGATTACTCCCAGCTTCATAACGGTACTCATATTCACTCGCGGATCAACTGGCGAATCCGATCTTGGTATTCGTTCTCGTCGCCGGGCTTGTAGCCGCGATGGATGTAGCGAATTTGACCCTTGCGGTCAACAATGACCGAGCTGGGCATCTCATCGACGTGATAGGCCTTGCTGACCTGGTTGGCGGGGTCGAGCAGCACCGGGAAACTCACCGGCTTGCGGGCCAAGAGTTCTTTCACTGCCGGCGCTTCCTTGTCGACGTTGACACCAATGAGCGTGAAGCCGGCCGGTTTGTATTTTTTGTACATTTGATCCAGGAGCGGCATTTCTTGCTGGCACGGTCCGCACCACGTCGCCCAGAAATTCACCATGACGACCTGTCCTTTGTATTGGCTCAAGGTGCCTGAATGACCGGCCAGATCGGTGAGGGTAAAGGCGGGAGCCGGACCGCCGGCATCAGCCGCGAACGCGCTCGAGGCGATCACGATGGCGGCCAGCGCGCAGCGCCTGAACATATTGGTGATCGATATCTTCATGGATCTGTCCTCCTAATCAGTAGAAAGCGGTCAAGCCGAAGGTGGCTTCTATGTTATGAACATTCTTGGTGCGGCCGGTCAGATCCGTTTCGAACACGTGATCGCGAACATCCAGGTGCAGGGCCAACCAATCGGTAATCAGCAGCCGTTCGCCGGCGCCAAAATTCAGTGCGAATTGATCCTTGTTGGCGAATTTCACGTCGCCGAGGCCGAAGGTTGCATACAGGGCAGAATTGAACGCGCGGCCCCGACCGAGAAATATCTCGCCGGGAAGTACGTTGTAGCCCAGGTCGAGGTCGTAATACGTGAGGTGTCTCCCAGAGTCGCTCACCACCGTGATATCGGGAAACACGTCCTCCAAACTGGTCGTGCCGGCCTTCGAGCGCGCCAGAAATCCCTCCAAGAAGATGTCTTCCGACACGTGGTACGCGGCGCGAATGCCATATATCGGATTGGTGCCGAAATCCTGGATGCTGAGCGCCCCGTAATAACCGCCGATTTCGAAATCCTTGGCCTTGATTTTGGGCGTCTTGATCTCGCGGCGTGTCACCTGCGGTTCCACGACGGATGGTTCACCCTGCGGTTCTTCGGCGACGACCTCGGCCGGGGCCTTGTCGCCGCGATGGAACCAGCTGCAGCCGGACAGTATTACTACTGTTGCTAGAAGAACACTGCTAAGCCGACTTTCCATTCGTCCGGTTCCTCATTCTGGTTTTGATTGGTGAACACTTCGTACTTGCGCCAGTCGGCCCGCCACATGAAACGCCGCGTGATGAAGCCGCGCAATCCTAGCGATACGTAGGCCAGCTGGTTGCTTTTCTGCAAAGGTGCGGGCGGTTCCCGATCCTGCACGTATTGGTAGCCGAAACCGATGCCTGCGGTAGGGGAGATCCACTTGAAGTCAGGCAGGAAGGTGTGTCTGAGGCCCAGGGTTGCCATGTAGCGGTTGTCGATCGTGCCGAACGCCTGTTGCACGACCAATTCGGCATCGAGACTGTTCGTCAGTCCGAAGTCGCCCCACGCGGTCACCAGGTTCTCGTGATTGAAGACGCCGTAGCCTGCGCCCAATTCCCAACGATGCGTGGTGAAATCCGGATACGGGGGAATGGGCGCAGGTTCTCCTGAAGTCATTTGCGTCTGGGCCAGATCCTCGCGACGCGTCCAGCCCTCCTGCCCGCCCGCCGCGCGAACCTTGTACCAATCGGTGCGGCTGTACAGCACCGTCACCACCTCGTCACGTCCGACCACGTACGTCACGGGGTAGCCGCGCCCCGGCCCGCTGCGCATATCGATGTAGGGCCGCGTGACAACCAGCTGTAACAGGGGGTGCTTAGCTTGTGCGGTTCCAACATACAACGCCTGCAGCAACAGCAGTAGCGCGAGCAGACGTCGCATCACATCAGTTCGCAACCGGCGCTACGAATGGATCGTTGTAATACTGCGCGCCAATGTCCAGCCATTCTGAAATCAAGCGAAGCTCCGCTGGTGACAAATAACCCGTGTGGTTCACGGTAACTCCGTGGTCAACTCCGTCGAACTTCGACAGGAAGTTCGGCTGCGAAGCGATCGCGCTGCCCGCCGCCATCACGGCCGCCAGCGGCACCGGCATCGTGGTTCCCCCGGTGCCGGGGACCATCAGGTTGACCAACAGCCCCATATTAAGCGTCTGTTCGTCATGAGGGAACAGAAGGTCTTCATACGAATTGACCACGGTGATGTCCACGGTCGAGGGGAGGCCGGTCAGATCCAATTGACCGGCCGGCACTTGCACCACGCCTTGTGCCGATAGGGTGTTGTGACAATTGGTGCAGGTGACCGAGGCAGACGCTCCGTTGACCATCGCGGTACGCGTCGTTAGGTTCCACATCTGCTGCAGGAACGGCTGACTCATCGATTCCGCCGAGGCATAGTGAATGGTAATGCGGCATTGCGCGCTCCACGGTGCGCAGTTGCTGTTGGTAGGCGGCGATTCGTTGAGTGCGGCATAGGTATACGAGACCGGCGTGTCGACCTCGCCGGGCGGCAGGGTAACATTCGTGGTCCATGTAGTGTTGTAGATCACATCGCTGCTCAGTATCTGCGAGCACCCGGTGGACAAGTCCACCGCGGGGTTGATCCCGCAGGTGAGGCGCGCCAGCGTTTGCGCCATGGTTTCGCCGGCATTGGCGAGCAGTACGGGATAGGTATTGGGAAACGGCGCTCCCGTGGTGGGCGCGCCTGGGTTCGCCGCCGCCGTCAGGCCGGCTCGCCCATGCGACGTCATTTTCGTGGTGCCATGGCAGCCGTTGCAGCTTTTGGTCTCTCCGGGAACCAGCTGCAGCCAGCTGTTGTGCTGCGCGCTGATGCGCCGCGCGTTCACATCCAGCACGTCGATGGTGAAAGGCACGTTGGCGGGCACTTGGATTTGCACCGAACCGTCGGGTTGGATGGGCGCGTAGCCCAGGATCTCGCGCATGCCCATCCCGGCGGGTCCAAAAGCGGATGCACTGATCTTGCGCACCTTTTCGGAGGGTATTTCCACGGCCTTCTCGATGCGAATGAAGCGTGTCGGGCGGGAGTAAAAAGCGGCCTGCGTCGGATCCGATACGGCGGTGATGTTCGGGGTAGCCGTATCGACACCGTCGAAGTCGTAGACACTGCTGATGTCGAGCAGGCCCACCTGCGCGGCGACCATGTTTTGTTGCGCCGTGGTCGGCCTCGACGTCGCCCCATTTGCCAAGGGAGGCACCGGTGTGCGCGCTTGCATGACCACGGGTTCGACCACCATCATGCCTGAGTCGGCGCCGAGCACCGGACTCAAGGTGCCCGCGTCGAAGTCGTATATCCATAACGTGTACTGCGGCGGCGCCAATGTGACGTTGGTGCCCGCGGTATTGGCATTGTTGCAGATCTGGGTGGTGTTCGAGACCGTCACCAGGCAGGGTGACCAGCTGACCAGCATGCGATTGGTACCGTCGTACAACGGATAAGCCGAGTAGAACCGTCCTCCCAACGAGGGCATGTTCTGATCGGTCGTGACGCCGACGCTGGTGGCGCTCGTCTGGCCCGGCGCAGTAGTGGTGCCGGGAGGGGAACTGGCCTGATTGATTTCCACATAATTGGCGGTGTCGATCAGCAAAATGTCGCCGCCGAGCTGGGTGTTCATGAATGGCCGGTCGATGGCGATCATCTTGCCGTCGGCGCGCTGCCGCGCGTTCAGGAATTGAATGACATTATTGCTGGTGCCGGCGATGTTGGCGCCGGTGGCATGACTGTTGGCGCCATACAGTAGTTGCTCGCCACTGCCGTCAACATTCGAGGTGAATAGGCTGATCTGGTCGGTGCCGTTGACTACTTCCCAGCGCGAAAACACGATTTGACTGATGGGATTCTGAGGGTCCGTGTTGTTGATGATCAAGGACGGCGCGAAGTCGTGGTTGGTGTTGAAGCTGATCTGCTGCATGTTGGAGCCGTCAGCATTCATGACGTGCAGCAGGAATATGGATTGCTGACGATTGTCGGTCTGCGCCTGGTATTGAGGGCGACCCTCGTCCAGCAGGATGGCCTGCGTCGCCAATTGACGGGTGGACGAGAACACGATGCGGCCATCCGCAAGATAATGCGCGCCGACGTCGTGGCCTGCGGTGACGTCGTCATTGGTCAGCTGCGTCACTACCTTGGTGGACGCGTCGTACTGATAGATGTGCCAATTCGGCTGTTTGGGATCGGTGTTCTGCAATGCCGGGTTCAGCGGCAGCCGCAGCGAGAACACCAGCTTGGTGCCATCGGGTGAAACATCGATATCGCGCACATCTCCCTTCGCCATCGTGATGGAGGAGGTGACATTGACTTCCAAGCCGCCGGCGCTGGCCTGAGCGCGCACATATAGATCGCCGCCCGTGGTGGATGTGATCAGGTCACGCACGTCGATGTCGGTGGTCGGCACCGGCCGCTTGATGTACGCGAGGGGATAATTCGTGACGCCGGGCGTCAACGATTCGCCGCCGGCAAAACCCGGCGCGTGACCGGTGGGTGCGGAGTTGCAGCCAAAAAGCAACAACGGGCAAAGAAACGCTGCTGCGAGCGCGCGCAATACGTGACCTGGTTCGCTTTTCAAGGAGATCATCATGTTCCGCATCCACGCATCTAATTGGGTCTCACTGGGCAATCACTGAACTTAATGCCGCTGTAAACGCATCTTCGGTCTATGTTGCACACTCATACTGTTAACGCACTCACAGAAGAAGTTCCTAGCATGCGTTTCTCTGTGCAACGGCAGGCGTTAAGTGCGAGCTGCGACGCAGGATACGGTCGAAAAATAGCCCTCCGGTACTGTCGCGAATCACCGACGTCGGTAGGATGAGACATTCCTGCGCGTGATGTCCCATGCGTATAGTCGCGCCACGTCGAAACGGTAACTCACAAGAGTGGATGTGACTATGAAGAACGGGATGGCAACTTTGGCCGCAGCCAGCTTGCTGGCCGCCTCGATCGCGTCGGCCGCCGGGCCCACCGCCGATCAGGCGACGCGTATGTATAGCCGCATCGCCGGCATACCGCCGAGCGCCTCGGAGCTGCAACAAATGCTGGCGGCCGGCGACCCGGTCACGGCCGCGCTCATCGCGACCCAAGATCCCGCGTTCTACAACAACAGCATTCGCAACATGGCCATGCCATGGACCAATCGCGACCAGACCGTGTTTGCGCCGCTCAACGACTACGTGGCCACGGTGGTCGGCATGGTGCGGGACGATGTTCCTTTCAATACCCTGCTGAGCGCCGATCTGCTGTATATCGCGGACTCCGCCTCCGGCGCACCGGCGTACTCGCCGAACGACAACAACATGTATACGACGATGGACAACAACGGCGTCGATCTGAAGGCTCACTTGGTGGCGAGTACGCAGTCGGCGTTGACGGGCGTGCCGGCCACGGCGACTGCCGGCGTGTTGACCACGCGCGGCGCGGCCAGCGCGTTCTTCATCAACGGCACCAACCGCGCCATGTTCCGCTTCACGATGTTGAATCATCTGTGCAGCGATCTGCAGACGGTGATGGACACGACGCGCCCGCCGGACCGGATCCGCCAGGACGTGACGCGTAGTCCGGGCGGAGTTAGCACGCTGTTTCTGAACAACTGCGTCGGCTGCCACAGCGGCATGGATCCGATGGCGCAGGCTTTCGCTTATTACAACTTCAGCAACATCGACCCTACAACCGCCGCAACCACGGGGCAGATCGTCTACACGGCCGGTCAGGTGCAGCCGAAGTACCACATCAACAACACGAATTTCCCGCAAGGCTTCTCGACCCTGGATGATTCGTGGGACAACCGCTGGCGCAGCGGGCCGAACCAAGTTCTCGGCTGGAGCGCGAGTCTGCAGGGCGCCGGCAACGGCGCCAAGGCGCTGGGTCAGGAGCTGGAGAATTCCACAGCCTTCGCGACTTGTCAGGTGACACGCGTATTCAAACAGGTGTGCCTGCGCGCACCCGCCAGTGCCGCCGACGTGAGCCAGGTAAACACGATGGTCGCTTCATTCCAAAGCGGCTATGTCCTGCGGCAGGTATTCGCACAAAGCGCGGCCTACTGCATGACGGGATTGAACGGCATATGAGTACGCGCAGCGGAAATATCATGAAAAGGAATCTTCGCATGTCCCGAATCGCCACCTGGCTCGTCTTGGCGGGTAGTCTGGCGCTGGCCGCCTGCGGCGGTGGCGGCGCGGCTACGACTGCCACCGCATTGAGCGCGCCCGCAACAGGCAGCGCCGCGGCCTACGCGGGTCCGGCGCCGGCGACTGCGGACGTGCAGGCCTTCGAACTCAATCTTTGGCAGAACATACGCGGCGAGAATCGCTGCGGCGCTTGCCACAATGCGACGACTCCAGCGCAAATGCCGAACTTCGCCCGCAGCGACGATGTGAACCTGGCGTACGCGCAGGCCAATACCGTGGTGAATTTGACGCAACCTTCCACCTCGTTGATGGTGACCAAGGTCGCCGGTGGCCATAACTGCTGGCTCGCCGATCCAAGCGCATGCGGCCAGATCTTGACGACGTGGATCACCAATTGGGCCAATGCCACGGGCGCCGCTTCGGCGACGCAAGTGACATTGGTCGCGCCGCCGGATGTTGCGGTGGGCCAAAGCCTGAACTTCCCCGCCTCGTACGTGGACTACGAGAACACCATTTATAACAACGTCACCAGCGTCTATTGCTCGGGCTGCCATTCGCCGGCCGCGACCACGCCGCAGTCGCCTTACTTCGCGGCGCCGGTGGCGCAGATCGCCAATGCCTATCAGGCGGCGATCCCGAAGATCGATTTCACCGGCTGCGTGCCGTTCAACGCAACCACATGCGGCACCAACTCGCGCTTCTATCAGCGCCTCGCGGTCGACATGCATAACTGCTGGAGCAACTGCGCGCAGAACGCGGCGTTCATGCTGGCGCAGATCCAGGCGTTTGCGCAGTTGCTGGCCCCCACCAACATCGATCCAAGCTTGGTGATCAGCAAGGCGTTGACCTTGAGTGCGGGTACGATCGCCAGCGGCGCGAACCGTTATGACGCCGACACGATCGCCAAGTACGAGTTCCAGACCGGCACCGGCCTGATTGCGTACGATACCAGCGGCGTCGATCCTTCCGCCGACATGACCATTACCGGCAACGTCACGTGGTCCGGCGGATGGGGCGTGAACCTAGGCGCCGGCGGCAAGCTGCAGGCCACGACCGCAGGCAGCGGCAAGCTCTTTAACCTCATTCAGGCGACGGGCGAATTTTCCATCGAAGCTTGGGTCGCACCTGCGCTGGTTGCGGTGAAAGACAACTCCTCGTTCATCGTGAGCTACTCGGGCGGCGATACCGCGCGCAATTTCACGCTGGCTCAAACCAACCAAAATTACGACTTCTTGATGCGCAGCTCGACCTCGAGCCTGAACGGGGTGCCGGAATTGGCAACTCCCACCGCCGCGGACGTGCTGCAAGCCGCGCTGCAACACGTGGTGTTGACCTACGATCCGGTCAATGGCCGCCAGATTTACGTCAACGGCGTGAATACCGGCGTCACCGACGCGCAGAAGGGCGGCAGCATTTCAAATTGGGATAGCAGCTTTGCGCTGGTGCTCGGCAACGAAACCTCCAGCGACAAATCCTGGCAGGGCCTGATCAAGTTCGCGGCCATCCACAGCCGATCAATGACTGCGGCGCAGGTGCTGCAGAACTTCAATGCCGGCGTCGGCGAGCGCTTCTACCTGCTGTTCGATGTCTCCAGCGTCATCAATGTGCCGCAGACCTACGTCATGATGACGGTCAGCCAGTACGACAGCTACAGCTACCTGTTCGATCAGCCGACTTTCATCTCGCTGAACGCTTCGTACACGCCGAGCGCGCCGATACCCATCGCGGGCATCAGCATCGGCGTCAACGGCTTGATCCCGCAGGTGGGCCAGGCCTACCTGCCGCTGAGCACCACGATCAATGCCTCGAGCTACACCTCGCAGGGCCAGGTGCTGTCTCAGGTGGGCACGGTGATCGCCTTGCAAAGTGGTCCGCTCACTGATCAGTTTTTCCTGAGCTTCAATCAGCTCGGCAGCGCGACGCATGTGACCGTCCCGGCGACGGTCGTGCCGCAGCCGATTTTGCCCGGCCCCACGGTGGCGGACATCGGCGTGCGCACATTCGCCGAAATCAACTCGACCCTGTCGCTGCTCACCGGCGTACCGACGACCGATACCGCGGTCACTACGACGTATCAAGCCGTGCAGCAGCAGTTGCCGGCCGAGAATACGTTGGAAAGCTTCTCGTCGGCAAATCAAGTCGGCGTCGCACAGTTGGCGATCCAGTATTGCAACGAAGCCGTCAACAGCCCGACCTACAGTGCAGCGTTGTTCCCCGGTGTAACCTTCAACGCGTCCACGTTCTCGGGCGCCGGCACCGGCGCGATCACCAGTGCGCTGGCTGCCAGGGTTCTCGGCAACGGACAGCTGGCAAGTTCGCCGCCCACCTCGAGCGTCACCAATGAACTGGGGACTCTGATAACCAATCTTTGCAGCACTACCGCGTGCAACACCACGGCGCGGGTGCAAGCGGTGACCGCCGCTGCCTGCGCCGCCGCCTTCGGCAGCGCCGACATGTTGATCAAGTGAGCATAAGGACCATGAAGAGATTTACCATGCGTAAGAAGATCAAGGCGTTGGGTTTGAACGAGCCGTTGCGCCACGATGATCATCCCCGGCCGCGAACGCGGCGCGAGTTCGTCGCGCAGAGCTTCATGACCGGAGCTGCCACCGTGATCGGACCCTCGCTGTTGGGCGCTCTCGCGCCGCGCAGCGCGCATGCGCAATTGGCACCCGACATCCAGGCGCTTCTGAACCCGTGTCAAATCACCACCGGCGCCGGCACCATACCCTTCATCTGCTTCGATCTAGCGGGGGGCGGCAACATAGCCGGTTCCAACGTGCTGGTGGGCGGTCCAAAAGGGCAGCTCGATTTCCTCTCGGTGGCCGGCTACAACAAACTTGGGCTTCCCGGTACCATGGTGCCCAGTTCGAGCGCCGCGGGCAGCTTCGTCGATGCAAGCTTCGGCCTTCGATATCACTCCGATAGTGCGCACTTGCGCGGCATGAAATTGCGTGCCAGTGCCAAGGCCATGGGCGGCACTACCGGCACCGTGATTCCCGCGCTATCGCAAAATGACACCAACGTCAATCCGCACAACCCGATGTATGCCATCTATCAATATGGGGCGCGCGGGGCGTTGCTGAATCTCATTGGTTCGGAAAATTCGATTTCCGGCGGCAACTCCATGGCGCCACCCTCGATGGTCATTGCCGCTGCGCAACCAAGCAAGATTTCCAGTCCCGCCGATACCGCGGGCTTGGTCAGCACGGGGCAGCTCAGCACGCTGTTGCCGAACGCCGCGGACGTCACCAACGTCATGGAATCGATGAAGCGCATCAGCGATGCGAAGTACGCCACTGTGCAGGCTTACGCCAATGCCACGCCAAACGCGGCGGCATTGGGACCGAACGGCGTTCAGGCCTGCGGTTTCACCAAGGCTGCTTACATCGTGAACAAATACAACAATCCTGGCTCGGTAAATCCCGCCATGGATCCCAACATCGTCGGCGCCAGCGGCATCTTCACGGCGGCTGAGTTCCAGGCCAACTCCGACTACCAAAAAACCGCTGCCGTCATGAAACTGGTGATCGACGGCAATGCTGCCGCGGGCACCATTGAAATGGGCGGCTTCGACTATCACACGGGCGATCGGGCCACGGGTGAAACACGCGATTTGAATCTCGGCAATTGCATCGGTGCGGTGCTGGAATACGCCGCGCGAGTCGGCAAACCCGTGATGATTTACGTGTTCTCGGACGGCTCGCTCGCCAGCAACGGCATGATCGACAACTCCGTCGCAGGACGCGGCAAGGGCGTTTGGACTGCGGACAACCAGAGTGTGGCCGCCACCTATTTTTTGGTCTACAACCCGAACGGCAAGGCCGTCTCAGCGCTAAGCAGCCCTGAGATGAGTCTGCAGATCGGCAACTTCAATCCGGACGGCTCCATCAATACCACCGGTAGCCCGGGCGGCAACAACGTGTTCAACCTGGTACAGATGGTGGTGCTCAATTACATCGCACTGCACGAAGCTGACGCACCGACGGCATTCGCCAATCTCTATCCCCCGGCGGCGCAGAACAACACGCTGGGCACAGGCTCGGCGCTGTCATCCTTGATCGCCTATCAACCGCTGGCAGGTCTGGTGAACGGCCGCGTCGTGGGCTGATGTCTCAACGCGGAGACATTACGCGCGCGCCGCGGCGCGCGTAATGTATTGCGAGTTATCCCTAGCAAACGCATTCACGTTCCCGAGTAAATGGCATGAATGTGCGCCAGGTCATACAGATACCCATAAAGGCGCCTCCTGCCGCGTTGACACTGCGGCTTGCAGTGTGCGATTTTGCATAAGGCCTTAAGTTGCGGGGTTACCAGCGTGATTGACGAGTCGCCGCGCGTCGGCTTTATGCGTAGGCTGATGCTTGCCGGCGGCGTTTTTCTCGCTGCGCTGGTAATTGCGCCTTCGCATGCCGCTGCCCCCACTCTCGTCGGCAAGGATGCTCCGGATTTCGTGTTGCGGGCCATAGACGGACGCAACCTGAGATTGTCTGAATATCGCGGCCAGGTGGTGCTGGTAAACTTTTGGGCGCGATGGGAAGGCGACACGCGGGAGCAAATGCACGCGTTGGACCGCATCAACACCACGTATCAGCGGGCTGGTCTGGTGGTGCTCGGCATATCCGTCGATGAAGATGTGCGACGCGCCCGCGAGTATGCGGACGCCATGGCGGTGTCTTACCCCATATTGTTCGACAACGGGTCCAACCTGGGCAAGGACTACATGCTGCAAAAGATGCCCGTGACGATTTTGGTCGATCGCGCGGGTGTCGTGCGCTACTCGGTCGTCGGCTTCAAGCGCGGCGATGAGCGCGGCTATCTTGATCAAATTCGCGAGTTGCTGCGCGAATAAACAATAGGTCTTTTATGAATTTCATTCGTCGAGTAGGTCTTACTATCGTGTGCGGTGCTTTTTTGTCGGCGTTCACGGCCGCCGCGCCCGCGCCTGGCCCCGACGACGTGACGCCGCCGTCGGCCGACGCTGCGCCGGCCGGCGTAAAAACACTCGATCAGGAAGTGCAAGGATTGAAGAAAGATGTCATCGACCTGAACAAGGATTTGTTCGTGTTGCAGGAAGAGTTGCTGTTTCCCGCCAACACGCAGGTGGCAGTTTACATCTCCATGGACGTGGGCGCTTTTTTCGCGCTCGATTCGGTGCAGGTGAAGATCGACAACAAAGAGGTCAAGAACTACCTGTATACAGCACGCGAGGCGGATGCCTTGTTGAAGGGCGGCGTACAGGAAATCTACCTCGGCAATCTGAAGGTGGGCAAACACGAATTGGTGGCATTTTTCACCGGCAAGGGCCCGATGACCCGCGACTACAAGCGAGGCGCCACCATGACTTTCGACAAGGGAGTCGGTGCGAAGTATCTGGAGCTCAAGATCACCGACCGAGTCCCCAAGCATCAGCCAGAGTTCTTGATCAAAGATTGGGAATGATGCGTGGGACGAGTGACTCATAGGCTCCCGCCACTGCTCCTCGCGGCATTGCTGTTCGCGATGCCATGGGCTTGCGGCGAAGCGAAGAACATCAAGCCGGACCCGAACGGACTCTCGCCGCACGCGGTCGAGGACTTGTCGTACGGCGATGTGCTGTTCTACTTCTACGAGGACGACTATTTCGATTCCATTACCCGCTTGCTGGCCGCCCGGCAATTGGAGCGTGTGCCGCACACCCGCGAGGAGGCGGAGTTGCTGCTCGGCGGGCTATATCTATCCCTGGGCGAGCATGTAGAAGCCGGCCGAATCTTCCAAGATTTGCTCAACAAGAACACCTCCGAGCTGGTTCGCAATCGGGCGTGGTTTTATCTGGGAAAAGTGTGGTACCAGCGCGGCTATCTGGCTGAATCCGAACGCGCGCTGCGCCAAGTGTCGGACAAGATCGACCCGCGCATCAACGCCGAGCGCTACATGCTGCTGGCGCAGGTGGAAATGCAGCAAGGGCGCTATGATGATGCAATTGCCGCGCTCAGCGACTGGCATGGCGCGCCCGACTGGACGGCGTATGCACAATTCAACTTGGGAATCGCATTGGTGCGCCAGGGGCGCTTGCCTGAAGCCATCGGCTACCTCGATAGGGTGGGTCAGCTGAATGCCCGCGGCGAGGAACTACTCGCCCTGAAAGACAAGGCTAATCTGGCGTTGGGGTTCGCGCTGTTGCAAGCACAGCGCGCCGCCGAGGCCAGACCGATCCTGCAACGCGTCCGGCTCGAGGGCCCTTATTCGAGCAAGGCACTGCTCGGCGTCGGCTGGGCCGACGCCGGGGTCGGCGAATTCAAGCGCGCGCTGGTGCCATGGTTGGCGCTACGCAAGCGGGATCTGCTCGACTCGGCGGTGCAGGAATCTTTTCTCACCGTTCCCTATGCGTATCTGCAATTGTCCGCGACCGGACAGGCTGCCGACAACTACAACTCGGCGATATCGTCCTTCGACGCGGAGATGAAGCGTATCGACGACTCGATCGAGGAAATCCGCAGCGGCAAGCTGCTCGATCGCCTTCTGACCGACGACAAAAAGGACACCCTGACGTGGCTGTGGCAGCTGCAGAAGCTGCCTGACGCTCCCGAATCGCGCTACCTGTATCAGCTGCTGGCTAGCAACGAATTCCAGGAGGGATTGCGCAACTATCGCGAGCTCAATTACATGAGCCGCAACCTGGCGGATTGGCGCGAAAGCGTATCCGCTTACGACGACATGCTGGACACGCGTCAGGAGAAGTACAAGCAACGCGTTCCCAAGGCCAACGCCGTGCTGGCGGCGACCGACCTCGATGCGTTGAATCAAAAGCGCGTCGACTTCGAATCGCGCATCAACGAAATCGAGAAATCCAATAATGTCGCCGCGCTTGGGACGCCCGAGGAGCAACAAACCTGGGCCCGCCTGAAGCGCGTAGAGGATTTCCTCGCGGCGCATCCGGATGATCCCGACCTGGCCGAGATGCGCGAGAGACATCGCATGCTCAAGGGTGTCATGTATTGGCGCTTGTCGCAGAGCTTCAGAGCCCGGCTGTGGAACGAGCGGCGTGCGGTGAAGGAGCTCGAGGCCAACATCAAGGACACACAGAAGCAGGCCGTTCTGGTGGAACAGGCTCGTCAGACCATTCCAGCCAACGACGGCGGATTCGCGGAGCGGGTAACCGGTGTGCGCGCGCGCATCGATGAGTTGCAGGAGCGCCTGGCCGAGACCTCGCGCAAGCAGAATCTATATTTGCAGCAGTTGGCGATCCGCGAATTGGAACTCCAGAAGCAGCGCATCGAAACCTACCAGGTGCAGGCGCGCTATGAACTGGCGGCCATTTACGATCGGGCGTCGAATGCGCGGGGCGCCCAAGCGCGGGGCGCCCAAGCGCCGGGCGGCCAACCGCCCAAGGCGCAACCATGAGTCGTGGCTTTTTGCTTGGGCTCATGTTGGCACCAGCGCTCTGCACTGCAGCCGACCAGAAGGCGCCCGCGACCATCAAGGATCTGGACAACCAGCCGGTTGAAGTCAGTAAGGATCCGCCGAAGAACATCGATGCGAGCAAGACCATGGAGAGCTATAAGCGCTTCCTGGACTTGAATGCGGGAGATGCAGCGCTGCGCGCCGAGGCGCTGCGCCGCTTGGGTGATTTGAACTTGGAGAGTTCGGAATCCGAGAGGATCGAGCACGAACTCGTCACGAACGAGGGATTGCGCGCCACCGAAGCCATTCACCTGTATTCCGCATTGCTGAAGACCTATCCAAAATACGAGCGCAATGATTCGGTGCTTTATCAGCTAGCGCGTGCTTATGAGCTCAACGCGCAACCCGAGCGCGCGCTGGCTTCATTGGATCAACTGGTGTCGCAATATCCAACCAGCCACTACCTCGATGAAGTGCAGTTTCGGCGCGGCGAGCTGCTGTTTTCAGACAAAGCGTACCGCAAGTCGCAGGCGGCGTACGAAGCGGTGATAAAAATCGGCGCGACGTCGGCCTTCTACAATCAAAGCCTGTACAAGCATGGCTGGTCGCTGTTCAAGCAGGGCGAGAACGAGGCCAGTCTGGATTCGTTCGCCGGCGTGCTCGACTCGGTGCTGCTTTCGAAGCGAGATCCGAACGAAATGGTCGACATCGATTCCTTGAGCAGGCCGAATCGTGAGTTGGTCGAAGATACCTTCCGGGTCATGTCGATTACATTTTCCTATCTCGACGGCCCCAAGACCATTGCCGACTTCACCCGGCACCACAAGCTGCGACCCTATTCCTATCTGATGTACGCCCGCCTCGGCGACCTCTATATGGAAAAGGAGCGCTTTACCGATGCAGCCGACAGCTATCGTGCGTTCGTATCCCAGGACCGCACCAATGAGCAGGCGCCGCTGCTGGAGATGCAGGCGATAGAGGCCTACTCCAAGGGCGGCTTCCCGCAGCTGGTGTTGCAGGGAAAGAAGGAATTCGTCGAGAACTACAGCTTCGGAACAGCGTATTGGCGCGGCCGCGACCCGAAGAGCGAGCCCAAAGTCGTGGCGGTCCTCAAGACCAATTTGAAGGACGTCGCGCAGTACTATCATGCGCAAGCGCAGCGCACCAAGGATGTCGTGGATTATCAAGAAGCGGCGAAGTGGTACCGCAGTTATCTCACCTCCTTTCCGGACGATACGGATTCCGCGCTCACCAATTATCTTTTGGCCGACACGCTGTTCGAGAGCAAGCAGTACCTGGATGCCGCGCACGAGTACGAGAACACGGCCTATCATTATGGCGCACATGAAAAAGCTGCGGCCGCCGGCTATGCTGCGATCGTCGCCTACGGCAAGCAGGAGGACACGCTTTCGGGCGACGCGAAAGTGGCGCTGCACGCCAAGGACATCGATAGCTCCCTGAAATTCGCGCACAGTTTTCCCACGCATCCGGAGAGCGCGCAGGTGCTGACGCGCGCCGCCACCGACCTGTATGCCGCCAAGGACTATCCGCGCGCGATGGCCGCCAGCGAGACGTTGCTGGCGCGCCAGCCCGCGGTGGATCCGCCCAAACAACGCATCGCCTGGACCGTGATCGGCAACAGCAACTTCGATCAAGGTGCGTTCGACAAGGCCGAGGCTGCCTATACGCATGCCCAGGCGCTGATGCCGGCGAACGATCCGGAGCGACCGGTCATCGTCGAGCGCCTGGCCGCGGCCATTTACAAGCAAGGTGAGCAGAAGAGCAAGGCAGGGGATTCTGCGGCGGCCGTGGACGATTTTTTGCGCGTCTCCGCCCTGGCGCCCGACTCGAAGGTTCGCGCCAATGCGGATTTCGACGCGGCGGCGCTGTTGATCACGCAGAAGCAATGGGATCGAGCCATCGTCGTGCTGGAGGGCTTCCGGCGCAATTTCCCACAAAGTCCGCTGCAGCCCGATGTCACTCGAGATCTGGCAGTGGCTTATTCGGAATCGAATCATCCGGCGCAGGCCGCGGTCGAATTCGAGCAGATCGCGGCCTCGCCGAAGGAGTCCCCCGACGCGCAGCGCGAGGCCACCTTGCAGGCGGCGGATTTGTACGAGAAGGCGGGTAATACGCAGAAGTCGCGCACCATGCTCGAGGCCTTCGTGAAACACTTCCCCCAGCCGCTGAATCCGGCCATGGAGGCACGCAATCGGCTCAGTTTGATCGCCTCCAAGTCGGGTGACTACACGGCACGCGATGCGTGGCTTAGGGACATCGTTGCGGCGGATCGCGCCGCGGGTGCGGCGCGCACCGATCGCAGCCGCGCATTGGCGGCCAAGGCGACTCTGAGCCTTGCGGCGCCGGCACGCGAGGAATTCAAGAGCATAAAATTGGTCGCGCCTTTGAAGAAATCGCTGGCCGAAAAGCGCAAGGCCATGGAGGCCGCGCTCAGGGGCTACGAACAGGCTGCCGACTATCAGGTGGCGGAAGTGACGACGGCTGCCACCTATGAGAGCGCCGAGCTGTATCGACAGCTCGGCAAGGACTTGTTGAGCTCTGAGCGCCCCAAGAATTTGAAAAAGGACGAATTGGAACAGTACGACGTGCTGCTCGATGAGCAGGCGTTCCCGTTCGAGGAGAGGGCCATCAAATTGCACGAGGTCAACACAGCGCGCGCCAAAGACGGCACGTACGATGAGTGGGTTCAAAAGAGTTTCGCCGCGTTGGCGCAGCTCAATCCAGGCCGCTACGGCAAGGTGGAAATCGGTGAGCAGCTGGTCGAATCCATTCGATAGCTTGAAGTGCGCCGCTGCCAGCGGAGTGCTGGCCTGCTTATGCGCGGTGTCCGCCGGTGCGGCGTTCGCGGCTCAGCCGGCGGCAGGGCCGTCCACGACCGACCCTGCCGCCGGCGCCCCGTCCCGTGCCGATGAGCCGGTTCCGGAACGCGCGACACAGCAATTCCGCCAAGCGTTGGACATGATGAGAAGCGGGCGCGACACCGACGCAGAATTGGAACTAAAGCAGTTGTCTGCGGCCTATCCTCAGTTCGCCGGTCCGCAAGTGAATCTGGGTTTGCTGTACTTGAAGGATTCGAGGCTGACGGACGCCGAAACCGCGCTCAAGGCGGCCGTGCAGATCAATCCCGGCAACGCGCAGGCGGGTAACGAACTGGGTATCGTCGAGCGCCGTCTGGGCAAATTCGCGGACGCGGAAGCCGCCTATCAGCGTACGATCACGGCCGATCCCAACTATGCGCCGGCGCATTTGAACTTGGGCGTGCTCTACGATTTGTACATGGCGGAGCCGCAAAAAGCACTCGACCAGTTCGAGCGGTATGTCGAGATCGCCGGTGATGGCAACAAGCAGGTAGCCAGCTGGGTCGCGGAATTGCGCAAGCGCGTAGGAGCGCCCGCAGCCAAAAAGGAACCCGTATGAAAATCGCAGTCAGACGTTTGAGTTTAAGCGCTTTGTGGCTATGTGCAGCCGCAGCATTCGCACAGCAAGCACCTCCGGCGGACGCGCCGGTCAAGCCGGCCGATACAGCGGCCGCCTCGGCGAAGCCACCCAAGCCCACCGCGCAGTCGGAGGCGGGTGAGCCTCGCGCCAATACCAGCGAGCGGGTGCCATCCGCGGCGCGGACGCCCGCCGCAATGGCCCAAAAACCCTCGAATGCCACTGATAAGTTGCAATTGGGGACCGCCACGGTGACCGGCGACCGCGAACAACCCAAAGTGATGTATGTCGTCCCCTGGAAAAAGTCGGATATCGGCGATTTGGGGGGCAAACCGATGAATAGCCTTGTCGATGAGATCCTTGCCCCGGTCGACCGGGACGTCTTTAAACGAGAGGTTCGTTATTACCAGACCGTGAAGTCGGATGCGTCCCAAAACGGTGCGCAGCCCACGGCGGAACAGGGTGAGAAGTAAGTCATAGCCGACTTTACGGAATCTGTTTGATACTGGTCGGATGGGATGACTCTATTTAGTTAGGAGCGCGCAGATGAATTTCATGAATTCGGTGGTCAATTTCTTCAAGGACGGTGGGGTGTTCCTGTATCCCCTGGCCTTGATATTCGTGGTCGGCGTATCGATCGCGATCGAGAGGTACCTGTACCTGACGCGCGAAACCATCCGCAACCGCGGCTTGTGGGATGCGCTGGTGCCGGCGTTGGGTTCGGGAAACTTCAAGCAGGTCGTGGCCCTGACGCAGAACTCGCAGGCCTCGATTGCCACGATTTTGAACTATGGCGTGGCGCGAGTGGCGAGCGCGCGCCGCCGCGACGACATCGAAAAGGCCATGGACGAGAGCCTGCTCGAGGTCATCCCGCGAATCGAGAAGCGCACGCATTATCTGTCGTCGCTCGCCAACGTCGGCCTCTTGATCGGCTTGCTCGGCACGATCACCGGCTTGATAGGCGCCTTCAGCGCCGTCGCAACAGCCAACCCGGCCGAGAAAGCCAGCTTATTGGCCGCTGCCATTTCGGTCGCCATGAACAACACGGCCTCGGGTTTGGCGGTGGCCATCACTCTGTTGTTGGCCCACATGTATCTGGAATCGAAAACCACCGCGCTCATCGACAGTCTGGAGATTGCCTCGGTGAAGTTCCTCAATTCCGTCACCGAACGGCAGAGTGAGAACACCTCTGCAACGCCGGCTGTTGCACCGACGGTTCGGGCCCCGGCCGCCGCTGCCGCACGTGGCACCATCTGACGCGTAATCTGCTACCGGTGCCCACGGCATGAAGTCAAAATCTGCGCGCCTCGTTCGACGCAATCACGCCCGTTACCACCACGGGCGCGACGATCTCAACATCGTGCCGATGATCGACATGATGGTGATCTTGGTGTTCTTTTTGATTTTCACCGCCGTGTTTTCCAAGACCAACATCCTGCAGTTGAATCTCCCGACGACCAACACCGCGCCGGTGGAATTGCCCAAAGATTTGAAACTCGAAGTGATCATTCGTCCCGATGATCTTGTGGTCAACGACCGCAACTCGGGGCCACTGAAAACCATCGCCAATACCACGATGGGTTACGATCTGGACAAGCTCTCGGAATTCATGCGGCAGGTGAAGTCGCAATTTCCGCAGATGACGGATGCGACCATATTGCCGGGCCCGGCGGTGCCGTACGACACGTTGGTGCAGGTGATGGACACGGTGCGCGTATACCAGTTGCCGGTGGCGCCGTTCTCCAAGGCGGAGCTATTTCCGGATATTGCCATCGCGGATGCGCCGATATGATCTCGTACCGAATCAAACGCCATAGACAACGCCGCCACGGCGCCAGCCACTTCGCGCTGGTGCCGTTCATCGATATGATGACCATCTTGGTGGTGTTCTTGCTGGCGCATACGGCCGACGTGGACATCTTGCCGAACACCAAGAACATCTCCATTCCGCAGTCCATTTCCGATCGCAAGCCGGATGCGGCGGTGGTGGTCATGGTCACCAAGGATTCGGTCTACGTAGACGGCCAGCTGGTGGGTGCCTTGAGCGAGGTCGTTGCCGATCAAGGGCCGTTCTTCGCGCCTTTGAAGGCTGCGTTGGTGGCGCAGAACGCGCGCAGTTTGCAAGGTGGCCAGCAAACCGAAATCGCCAAGCGCGAAGTTACCATCTTGGGCGACAAGAGCACGCCGTATAGCGTGCTGAAGAAAATCATGTTGACGTGCAGCGAAGCGGAGTACGGCAAGGTGTCCTTCGCCGTGGTCGAACGCGAACGGGCGGCGGGTTAGCATGGCCGCCGCCAACCTCGCCGCAAACCTCGCCGCCAATCGTGGCGCCGTGTCGCTGCCGCCGTACTACCGGCGCTACGATCTACCTTGGTCGCCCTCGGAAGAGATGGAGCGGCGCTTTCGCTTCATCCTGCGCAATCTCGCCATTGTGTTCGCGTTATGCGCGGTCATCCTGCCGTTTCTACCGCGCCACGAACGCGTGGTGAATACGGATTCTCTGCCCGAGCGAGTGGTGCAGTTGGTGATGGAGCCGCCGCCACCACCGCCACCGCCGCCGCCGCCGAAGCCCGAGAAGCCGTTGGAGAAGGCGCCGATAGCCAAGGTGCCGACGCCGCCCGTGCCGGTCGATCCGCGCATCAAAGCGTCGAAGAGCGGCCTGCTCGCAAATATGGACGAACTTGCGAAGCTGCGAGATCAGGTCGATTTGGACAAATTCGCCAAAAATCAGCCGAACACCACGGATCCAGGCGACGTCAGTCAGGTAACGCGCAATGTCATCTCGTCCAAGGCGGGCGGCACCAGCGGTGGCATCAGCGCGCCAACCAGCAGCGGTCTGGCGTCAGGCTCCGGTTCATTGAAGGGCATCTACACGACACAGGTCAAGGATCCCGGTTTGGCGAGCGGACAAGCGGCTACGCGTGCCGGCGGCAGCGGCAAGGCCTCGCGCAGCGCCGATGAGATCGCGCTGGTATTCACAAAGAACAAAGGCGCCATCGACATGATGTATGCGCGTGCCACGCGCGACAATCCGGCCTTGCAGGGCAAGGTAGTGCTCGAATTGACCATTACGCCGCAGGGCGATGTGACCGCAGTACGCATCGTCTCATCTGAACTCAACGATCCTGAATTCGAAAACAAATTGAAGGCGCGCATAATGCTGTTCAAATTCGAGCCCAAGGATGTAGCGACTCTAACGGCCACCAAACCCATCGACTTCTTCCCCGCCGGATGAACATTCAATCCGAAATCGAGTTCTTCAGCGACCTAGGCTTAGTCGACAAGGCCAGATTCGTGACGCGCTTGTTGTTCGAGATCGCCGAGGAGGCGAAGCTCGGTACCGGCGACGGCGCGGACTTGCAACGTCATAAACTCGCCAACGAGATGACGCAACGACTGGCACGCTTCGCGTATCAGCTGCTCAGCGAAGATGCGGCGCGGCCGCAAGACGACGTGATAATCCGCATGCTGCTCGGGACGCGCTCCGACAAGAACGCTGAGCGCCTCATGCACAACGCCTATCGCCGTGTGCTGCTCGGCTTCGAGAGCTTCGATACCACGGTGTTGATGAACCCTCACTAGCAGGGCGGGGTGAGCGGACAGTGAGGCAACAAAAAATGCACAGTTGCCTCACTGCCTCTCACCCCGCCCTCAGGCGTCCGCCATCGGCATCATCGTCGCCCGCATCGCTGTCGGCCTCGAACAAATGCAACAGCTGTTCGGCGGACTCGCGTGTGGTTTGCAGGAACTTGGTCTCGTCGTCCTTCACCGCCTGTTGCTTGGCCATGGTTGCCTCGTCGTGCACGCGAAATTGGTGCACCGTTTCCAAGGCCCGGCCTTTCGCCAGGCCGAGCGCCTCGAGCACCTGAACGGACAACTCGAGACTCGATACCAAGGTCTCGCGGATCACGTAGCGCACGCCCGTGTCCATGAGACGGAAGGCATGTTGACGATTGCGGGCGCGCGCAAAAATCTTCAGATGTGGGAAATGCTTTCGAATCAGCTCGGCAGTGCGTACCGATGCATCCATGTCATCAACCGCCAGCACGAAAACTTCCGCATTGTCGGCGTGTGCGGCACGCAGCAGTTCCAGTCGCGACGCATCGCCGTAAAACACCTGATTGCCGAAGTGCCGCAAAAAATCCACCTGCGTCTGGCTGGCTTCCAGCGCAGTGAAGGAAATCTTTTTGGCGCGCAGGATGCGGCCCACGATCTGGCCGAAACGGCCGAAACCCGCGATGATGACTTTTGGGTACAACTCAGCCGGCGTATCGAACGGCCGTGCGTCCGATTGCGGCGCCTTGAACGTGACGTCATACACCGCCATCAGCACCGGGCTCAGTATCATCGAACCGGTGACCACCAGTACCAGCAATTCGGCGTCGTTTGGATCCATGATCCCGAGCGTGGCCGCGAGTCCGAACAGCACGAACGCAAATTCGCCGCCCGAGGGCAGGCTGAACGCGAGCCCGCGGCTCGCCACGGAGGATAAGCCCGACATGCGTCCGATGAGCCATAGAATCCCTACCTTCAACACCATGAAGGCGAGGGTGAGGCCGATGATGGTCATCGGTCTGTCGCGAACCAAGGACAAGTTGGCGGACATGCCGACGGCAATAAAAAACAGACCCAGCAGCAAGCCCTTGAAAGGCTCGATATCCGCTTCCAGTTCATGCCTGTATTCGCTGTCGGCCAGCAGCACGCCGGCAAGAAACGCGCCCAGGGACAGCGACAGACCCACCTGGCTAACCAGCAGCGCAGTTCCTAGAACGATCAGCAATCCCGCGGCCGTGAATGCCTCGGCGACCCGCGTCGCAGCGACTATGCGCAGCATCGGACGCAGCACGTAGCGGCCACCGACGATGACGATGGCGAGCACTGCGATCAGCTTCAACACCAACCAACCGCCGGAGCCCGGCGCACTTTTGGCGGCGGCTACACCGAGCAGCGGCAGCAGCGCGAGTGCCGGCAACACCGACACGTCTTGGAACAACAGAATGCTGAATGCGGAGCGGCCGAAGTGGGAATTCAGCTGGCCGCGTTCGGCCAGCAACTGCAGCGCCAGGGCGGTGGAGGACATGGACAGACCGAAGCCGATGACCAAAGCGGATTGCCAGGACCGGCCCACGGCGAAATATGCCGCCGCAGCTATGATGACGGTGGTGCAGGCGACTTGCGCCGAGCCTAGGCCGAAGATCGGTTTGCGCAACACCCAGAGGCGCGAGGGCTGCAATTCCAGGCCGATGACGAACATCAGGAGTACGATGCCGAATTCGGCGATGTGCTGGGTCGCGTCGATGGTTTCGATGAGACCCAAACTCGAGGGTCCGATGATGATTCCGGCCGTCAGATAGCCCAGCACCGAGCCCAATTTGAAGCGTCGGAATATAGGGATTGCAATGACTGCGGACGCGAGAAAGATGGCGATCTGCGCCAATAAGCTCATATTATTTCTCCCTGTATCGGCACGAGACTAACATTTATGTATCGGCAAGAAATCCAATTTCCGCTCAAAGACGAAGCGCTGCGCGAGGATGTGCATGCGCTCGGGATTTTGATCGGAGAGACGCTGCAGGATCAGGGTGGCGAGGAGTATTTCAAGCTGGTCGAAGCCGATCGGCAGGCAGCGATCAAGCGCCGCGATGGCGATTCATCGAACGGCGCCGAATTGCAGGCGCGCACCCAGGGAAGATCGCCGGCGCTGGCCAGCGATCTGACGCGCGCGTTCTCTCTGTGGTTCATGACGGTGAATACCGCCGAGAAGGCGCACCGTGTGCGCCGCCGCCGTGAATATCTCAATGACTCGAATGTCGTCCAGCCGGGCGGCATCGCCGACTGCATCAAACGTCTGCAGCGCGACGGCGTATCGTTGGAAGAAGCATTGACGCTAATCGAATCGATGAGCATCGAGCCGGTGTTTACCGCGCACCCTACCGAATCGACACGCCGCACCATACTGCGCAAGCAGCAACAGATCGCGCATGATCTGCTCGAGCGCCGCGACCTGACCTCGACCCGTGCGGAGTTGGAAACGCTGTGGGCGCGGGTGCGCCTCGAGATTACCAGCATCTGGCAGACCGAGGATCATCCGCGAGAGCATTTGACCGTCGCTGACGAACGCGAGCACGTGCTGTTTTATTTGATAGACATCCTGTACCGCGTCGTACCGTTGTTCTATGAGGAGTTGGAGGCGGCATTGGCGGTTGCCTACTCGGTGCCGGTGGAACAGCTCGATGTGCCGAACATTCTGCGCTTTGCCTCCTGGGTCGGAGGCGACATGGACGGCAACGCCGACGTGCACGGCAAGACGATCCGCGAGACCCTGCACCGGCACCGCCAGGTGATCGTGTCCACGTACTTCAGCGAGTGCGGCCAGCTGGCCGAGTCGCTGAGCCAGAGTGCGAACCGGGTCGGCGTGAGCAGCGGGCTTGCGGCGCGCATTGACGCCTACGCGGCCGTTTTGCCGGGTGGCGGGGTCTTGGCGCCGGCGCGACACGACCGTATGCCGTACCGAATCTTCTTCGGTCAGATCAGCGGACGCCTCAAGGCGACCTATGAAGGGCGGCCGAACGCGTATCAAAATGCCGATGAGCTGCTGTCCGACATCGGCCTGGCAGCCGACAGCTTGCTCGAGAACCGCGGCCGCCACGCCGGATATTTTTTGGTGCGCCGGCTATTGCGGCGCGTTCGTACCTTCGGTTTCCATCTGGCCACCCTCGATGTGATTCAGCATGCTCAGGTGCACAATGCCGTCGTGGCGCAGGGTCTTGGGCTGAGCCAGTGGCCGACGCTGCCCGCGCCTCAACGCCTGGAACAATTGCGCGATCTATTGGCGCGGGACCAGGGCCCGACGCACCCGTTCGACGCGGTCGGCCGGCGCTGCCTGTGGGTGTTCGAAGCAATCGCGCAAACGCGGCACAAGTATGGGTGGCAGGCGATCGGCGAATACATCGTCAGCGGCGCTCATGGACCAGAAGACGTTTTGGCGGTGCTGTTGCTGGCGCGATGGGCGGACATCACCGACAAGCGCAGCGGAGAGTGTCCGCTGGATGTGGCGCCGATGCTGGAGTCGATAGGCTCCTTGGAAACGGCGGGTGAGATGTTGCGCGGCTTGCATGGCGAGGCTGCGTATCGCGCTCATTTGCGGACACGCGGCAACCGGCAGCGCGTGGTAATCGGCTATTCGGATACCAACAAGCAGGGCGGCATTGCGGCATCGCGCTGGGCGCTGCAGGTGGCGCAGACGCAGTTGTTGGAAGCTGCGCGTGAAACTTCGGTCAAGGTACTGATCTTTCACGGCCGCGGCGGCACGCCGGCGCGCGGCGGTGGACGGACCGAACACTTGGTGGAATCGGTTCCGAGCGGTGCGATGCGCGGAGTTCTGCGGTTGACGGAACAGGGCGAGGTCGTCAATCAGAATTATGGGTTGCGGCCGATCGCGATGCGCACACTCGAACGCACTTTCGCCTCGGTGGCATTGGCGACGGCGCACCTCGGTGCGACGAGCGCGCCGCCCCCTCAATTCTCTTCAGCTATGCACATGTTGGCGGGACACAGCTTCGAGGCTTATCGACGTTTGGTGTTCGACAGCCCGGGATTCTTCGAATACTTTTGTGCGGCCACTCCCCTCGATGTCATCGAACGCTTGCATATCGCTGCGCGGCCGGCGACGCGCGAGGGCGGCACGGCCATCGAAGCGTTGCGCGCCATTCCCTGGGTATTTGCATGGACCCAAAGCCGCCACATGCTGCCCGGATGGTACGGATTCGGCAGCGGTCTTGCGCCCGCGCTCGATGAATTCGGAGACAAGGTATTCGCGGGGATGCTGCGGGAATGGCCATTCTTCGGCCATTTGCTCGATGATGTGGAGGCGATGCTGGCGCGCACGGATCTCGAGATCGCCGCGTACTACGACGCTCTGGCCGCAGACAGCCAGCGTGATTTCGCCGAGGCGATTCGCAAAGAATATCTGTTGACCGTGTCGCTGGTGCTGCGCCTGCGCGGCGCCACGCAATTGCTGGACAGCGACCCAACCTTGCAGCGCTCCATCCTGCTGCGCAATCCCTACATCGATCCCATGCACCTCATGCAGGTGGATCTGCTCAAGCGCTGGCGTGCGAGCGCGCGCCGTGACGATGCGCTGTTCGGCGCGCTGCGCGCCACGATCAGCGGCATCGCGCTGGGACTGCAAGCGACCGGGTAGGCGCGTGTCTGTTCAGCATTCCGGGACGTTGACGGCCAGGCCGCCCTGCGAAGTCTCTTTGTAGATCGTCGACATGTCGATGCCGGTCTGGCGCATGGTTGCGATCACCTGATCGAGTGATACCTTGTGCGACCCATCGCCGCGCAGCGCCAGACGCGCCGCGTTGATGGCTTTCACCGAGCCCATCGCGTTGCGTTCTATGCAGGGAATCTGCACCAAGCCGGCTACCGGGTCGCAGGTCAGACCCAAGTTGTGCTCCATGCCGATTTCGGCGGCGTTCTCGATCTGCTCGTTGCTGCCGTTGAGCGCCGATACCATGCCGGCGGCCGCCATGGAACAGGCCACCCCGACCTCACCCTGGCATCCCATCTCCGCACCCGAGATCGAGGCATTTTGCTTGTAGAGCATGCCGACCGCACCGGCGGTGAGCAAAAAGCGGATGATGCCGGCGTCGTCCGCGCCGGCTTCGAAGCGGCGGTAGTAGTGCAGCACGGCAGGGACGATGCCGGCGGCGCCATTGGTAGGCGCGGTGACAACCTGGCCGCCCGCGGCGTTTTCCTCGTTGACTGCCAGTGCGTAGGAATTGACCCAATCGAGCGCGTGCATGGGGCTCATCGGGTCGCCACTCATGAGCTGGCGGTAGAGTTTCGGGGCGCGGCGCCGCACCCCGAGAACGCCGGGCAGCAGTCCCTGTGCCTCGAAGCCGCGCCGCACGCAATCCTGCATCACCTTCCAGATTCGCAGCAGCCCCGCGCGTACTTCTTCTTCGCTTCGCCAGGTGCGTTCGCGCGCCATCATCAATTCGTGGATCTCCAGTCCTTGCGTCTTGCCATGCTCGAGCAGGCGCGCCGCCGAATCGAACTGAAATGGAGGCTCGAGCGGTACGGATTGCCTCTCACCCTCTGCGCCCGCTTGTACGATGAAGCCGCCGCCGATGCTGTAGTACTCCTCGCGTGCCAACACGTTGAGCGCCGCATCCTGCGCCGTGAAGCGCATGCCATTGCTGTGCCCGGGCAGAACTTGATCGGTGTGGAACAATAAATTCAACGGCTCGTCGAACGCGATCTCATGCAGCCCGAGCAGACGGATGCGGCGGGTGCTGCGGATTCGCTGCAACGTCGGTTCAACGATCGCGGAGTCGATGGTGTCCGGACTAAGTCCTTCCAGCCCCAACAAGATTGCCCGGTCCGTGCAGTGACCGCGGCCGGTCAAAGCCAGTGAACCGTAGAGCTGCGCTGAGAGCTGTGCGGTTTGCGTCAGAAGTTCGCGACCGGCGAGGAGCTGCACGAAGGCGCGGGCGGCGTTCATCGGTCCCATGGTGTGAGAGCTCGACGGACCGATGCCGATCTTGAATATATCGAAAACGCTCAAGTTCATGCGCATGACCTACGACGCTGGTTAACCCTTCATGATACGCCGACCGCGAGGCGGGCACGGTGAACCTGGCGCCCGGCGCAAGTGCTAACATGACGATACAAGAATAGTTCAAGTGCTGGCTACCCAACGGAGTATCTATGAGTCGTTACCCTTACATTCTCGCAGCGTCGTTGATTGCCAACCTGGCGCTGTGTGCCGGTAGTGCGCAAGCGGCTGCCATTCCCGCCAACATCGCGGCCGCCGTCGCTGACAGTAGCCGTCCAGACGCTGACAAGCAACGCGACGCCAATCGCAAACCCGCCGAGACGCTGGCGTTCATCGGCGTCAAGCCCGGAGAGAAAATCGCTGAATTTTTCCCCGCCGGCGGTTACTTCACGCGCATCTTGAGCAAAGCGGTCGGCCCCAAGGGCAAGATATTCGCGATGGTGCCGCACCGGCCTGCGAATGCGCCGGCGGATATGCCGGACCTGGCCGCTCGGATGAAGGCCGTCACCGAAGATGCCAATTATTCCAATGTCACCTTGGTGCAACAGCCGATTGACGGTCTCGCCACGCCGGAGCCGGTGGACCTGTATTTCACTGCGCTGAACTATCACGATTTGCATGTCATGCCCGCCGTGGTGGATTTGGCGAAATTCAACAAGGTGGTGTTCGACTCGCTCAAGCCCGGAGGGCTGTACGTCGTGATCGATCATTCGGCGCAAGCCGGTTCCGGTCTTCGCGACACCTCCACGCTGCACCGTATCGATAGGGACGCGGTGAAGAGTGAAGTGACGGCGGCGGGATTCGAGTTCGTGGGCGGCAGCGACATTCTGGCAAATGCCGCCGATCCGCGCACCGCCAAGGTGTTCGATCCAGGCATTCGCGGCAAGACCGATCAGTTCATATTAAAATTTCGTAAGCCGAAGAAGTAGGGCGCTGGTGGCCTACCTGCAGGAATTGCCGCTGCGGGTCTTGCAAGGGCCTCTGCGGCGAAACTCTGGTGCCTTTTTGCTGTCAACAGAGCATCTGCTGACGAGTTGATCAGGACCCGAGGATTGAGTATGAAATGCGTTAATTTGCGATTGGCGGTGCCGCTGGCGGCGTCTATCCTTTTGGCGGCGTGCGTGGTAGCGCCCCCGCCGCGAACCGTGCGCGTAGCGAGTCCCCCGCCACCTCCGCCGGCGCCTGTATATGTCTATCCCGCCCAAGGCCAAAGCCCTGAGCAGACCGATCGGGATAAGTACGAATGTCATAACTGGGCCGTCCAACAGACTGGGGTGGACCCCAGCAGACCGGGCGCGAGCACCTATGAGCGGGTGGTGGTGCAGCCGGCGCCTGCACCGGGTTCTGGTACCGTCGCCGGCGCGATTGGCGGCGCCATCCTTGGCTCGATCATCGCCGGACCGCGCGCTGCGGGGGCCGGTTTTATCCTAGGCGGTGCCACCGGCGCCGTGGTCGGATCGGCTGCGGAAGCGAGCGCTACCGCCAACGCTCAGGCGCAAGCGCAGCAGACCCAGGACCAGATCAATGCCAATGCCGCGCAAGCGCGTGCCCGCGCCGATTCGTACCGACGCGCCGTCGGCGCGTGCCTGCAGGGCCGCGGCTACACGGTCAGTTAGCTGGTGTTAAAAGCCATGAATGTAAAACCCAGACTCGCGCTGATTTTATCTTTGTTGATGGGTGTGCAAATGCTCGCAAGCGGCGCGGCGAAGGCCGCCGACGAGCACGAGCGGGCGCGGCCGGCGGAAGCCCGGCCGCCCGAGCGCGCAGAACCGCGCGGTGCACCGGCACGCCCAGCGTTCGACGGCCGCGGCCAAGTGCTCGACAGCCGCTACAATCATGGCCGCTACTATCCGCCGGTCGGCACGGTGCGTCCGGCGTTAGCCGGCGACTACCGGCCGTACTACCACGGCGGCGATCGGTTTTATTTCAATGCGGGCGTTTGGTATGCGCCGCGCGGCTCAGGCTACGTGGTAGTGCGGCCGCCGCTGGGTCTGGTGATAGGCGTGCTGCCGCCGTATTACTCCACGGTTTGGTTCGGCGGAGTTCCGTATTACTACGCGGATAATGTGTACTACACCTGGCAGCCCGAGCAGAACGGCTATGCGGTTGCCGATGCCCCGCCTAACGCGGATACACCGGAAACGCCGGCGCCGCCGCCCGACAGCCCGCCCAGCGCGCCGCAGATGGACCTGATGATTTACCCGAAGAACGGACAGAGCAAGGATCAGCAAGCCGCCGATCAGTACGAGTGCCACGCCTGGGCCAAGGGCCAGACCGGCTTCGACCCGACGCAACCTGCCGGCAACGCGCCGGGCAATCCTGACGCGGCGCGTAGCAACTACAATCGCGCCATGTCGGCGTGCTTGCAGGCGCGGGGATACCAAGTCAACTAAGGCCGCTGACCGGCGCGCTCGCTTTTATTAGTGCCGGAAAACCGCGGTGATGCCGATGGTTCGCGGCCGATAGGAGATAAATCGGTACGCGGGAGTTGCCGGAGGTGTGTCGGTCTGATGGTTGTAGTTCAAGATCGTGTGGCTGTCGAACACATTGTCCATGAACAATGATACCGCCCAATCGCCGAGTTTGGTGCCGGCCCGCAGCGAGGTGAAACTTTCCCGCTCGGTCGGCAAGCTCGCGGGATCATAGGACGCCGTGTTGGGCTGGGCGGGAGTTCCATCTTGGGCGGGATGAACCCACTTATCCCCGGCCACGTACTCCCAATCCCCGCGCACGAAGGATTCGTGTTCAAACGCGCGGAACTTGTACTCGAGTCCGAGAGCAACCGAATACGGCGGAATCGAGTAGCCGGTGCCGATGCCATTCGGCCCGGCGACCGCATCGCCGGCCCTCACCACGGGATAAATGCCGGCCGCCGCCGCCGCCACGGGGTCGGTTGGAGTAGTCCCAAGATACGTGGTGGTGGTGTAGCGGGCATCCGTATAGCCGAAGCTCGACTCGACCGAGAATGCGTCGGTTACCTGGAAATCGGCCTGCAGGTCGAACCCCTTGGAGACGGCGTTACCGAGGTTGTCTGTGAATTGAATCTGGCAGATGGGCGGCACTACGTTTTGCTGGATGTTGTTCCATTTAATGTAGTAAATGCTCGTGGCCAGGCGAACACGATTGTCGATGTTGTTCTTGGCGCCAACCTCGAAACTCTTCACCGAGTCTGACTTGTAAGTGGTCGGCGCGCCGTGCGTCAAACCCTCTGTTTGGAAGTCTCCGGTGCAACCGAAGGTGGTATTTGTAAAGGTAGGATCGTAGGGAATGGAGGCATTGCCGCCGCCCGGGCGAAAGCCCTTGGAGTAGGTGAAGTAGAACAAGTTGTTCGGGTCTGCTTGCCACTCGATGCCCGCTTTTGGCGTCACTGGCTTCTCGCTGTTGGACTGTGTGCCCGGCTCCGTAATGCCGTTCTGCGGTCCGCCCGACAGACTTTCGATGGTGTACGAATCCTTCGAGACGCGCACCCCCGCCGTCAGCTTCAGCGTGTCGGTCAGTTTGAAGTTCACCTCGCCGAATCCGGCGATCTGGCGGTCATAGCTCACCAAGCGGTTGAAATAGGAATCGCCCATCGGCAGATAGGAACTGCCGTCCGCGTTGAGGACGGGGTTAGTCTCGAAGAAGTCCGCGATTGGTATTCCGAAAAGATAATTGAACAAGGCGTCGGCCATCGGGTCATGGATCTCTTCCAGGCTGAACTGGCGATCGAGCGAGTAGAACACGCCAGCCGTCCACCCGAGGCGGGCGGTCGGATCGCTCGACTGCAGTCGGAACTCCTGGGTGAAATTGCGTTGCGTGTTGGTGACGGTTGCAGGGGCCCGGTAATTGGTCAACCCCGCAGGCAGGTGCACGCCCGATCCGTCGAGCAGCGGGAAGGCCGCGAGGCCTGCGGGAGTAGCACCATTGGCGGGGTCCGGTATATTGCTTTGATAATATCCGAGGTTGTACAGGGTGCCGTCATAGCCGCTGATCTCGTTGCGGTAAAAGTACGAGGTCGTCGAAATCAGACTCACTGGACCTAAGTCCGCCTGAACGTTGAGCGAGGGCAGGACGAATTTGTCGGGTTCCGGGCGTGCGGTGGGATTCGCGCTGACGTAGCTGTCGCTCTTCGGATCCGAATATTCCGGCCAGTAGATAGTGACGTCGTTGCGATGGCTGTTTTGATACAGAATGCTCGGCGTGACGCGGATTCCCTCGATGGGTTGCCAAAGCGCGGCGAAGCGCAGCGCCACGGTGTTGTCGCTGTTCGCATTCGGGTCTACGACTTGGAGCGTGGTCGGGTCGATGCGATCGATCCATCCGCCGTCGCGACGGAACCAAGCGCTGACTCGCACGCCGAGCACGCCGTCAATCACCGGAGTGCCGCCCGCCAAACCGGCTTCGTAGCTCGGGGCGCCGCCTTCCGTGTAGGAAGTTTCTGCCTTGCCGTAGATGCTCGATTGATTGAGGCTGGGCTGCACCGTGATGTAGCGCACCGTGCCGCCCTCCGAGCCAGCGCCGAACAGCGTTCCCTGAGGACCGCGCAGAACTTCGACGCGGTCGAGGTCGAAGAGCTTCACCAGCGCATCATCGGAATTGAAGCCTAGACTGCGCACCTGAATCGGCACATCGTCGATGTAGATTCCGGTGGTGCCCGAGCCGCCGCTCGAGGAGATGCCGCGAATCGATATCTGGTTGGTCTGGCTGGAGTCGAAGGCCACGCCGGGCGTGAATCGGACCACGTCCGAGAAGTCCTTGATGCCCTTCGTGTCGATCGCGTCCTGGCTGATGGCGGTGATGCTGATCGGTACCCGACTAATGCTTTCCTCGCGGCGGGTCGCCGTCACGGTGATTTCTTCGAGGCCAACGGGTGCGGCGGTGTCGGTGTCACCAGTATCGGCCGCGCCCGCAAGCGGTGCGGCGCACGCTGTGGTGATGACCATGAGAGTGCGCAAAAGCAACGCACGACAGGAAACCCGCTGACTGGACGGCGTCGAAAAAATGGCTGGCATCTTATCCCCGTGAATTAGTTATATGGTCAGATAACTATCGATCGACAGTAGCACCGCGCAAAAACTCCTGCAACTTCCGACTCGCACGTTGCAATTGCGCAACGATGGACCTGGAAGCCAACATTGCGCGGTTCCGATCAAGTTATGGGATCATGGCGGCGATGAATGCCACCGCAGAACGCGCCCGCTCCAAGTCCCTAAACCCCCTGCGCGCGCTGCTGCCTTTCGTGCGTCCCTATCGCGGCATGATGGCGGCCGCGTTGTGCGCGTTGCTGGCGGCGAGCGTTGCCATGCTGGCCCTGCCCGTGGCCCTGCGTCAGCTCATCGATCATGGGCTTGCAGCCAAAGACGCCGGCACTATCAACTTGTATTTCTTCGGATTTTTAGCCGCTGCCGTGGTGTTCGGCGGGTTCGCAGCGCTCCGTTTCTATCTGGTGACCTGGGTGGGCGAGCGCGTGGTCGCGGATTTGCGCGATGCGATTTACCGGCGCGTGGTGCGCATGGACCCGCAGTTCTACGAGACCACTCGCGTCGGCGAGGTGCTATCGAGGTTGACTACCGACACCACGCTGGTGCAGGCGATTTCGGGCGTCAATTTGTCCATCGTGCTGCGTTCCGCCATAAGCCTGACTGGCGCCCTGGTATTGATGGGATTGACCAGCGCAAGGCTCATGGGCGTGATTCTGGTGCTGATTCCGGCGGTGGTTGCACCGCTGATTCTGTTCGGACGTCAGGTGCGCGGCTTGTCGCGCGCTTCGCAGGACCGCATCGCCGACACCAGCGGACTTGCCGGCGAGACTTTGAACGCCATTCAGACGGTTCAGGCATTTACACTCGAGGAACTGCAAAGCGAGCGTTATGGCCAGGCGGTCGAAGGCAGTTTCGTCGCCGCTGTGCGTCGAACCCGGGTGCGCGCGATGCTCACCGCGCTGGGCGTGGCCTTGGTATTCGGCGGCATCACTTTCGTGCTGTGGCTGGGTGCGCGCCAAGTGCTGGCCGGTACCATGAGCTATGGGCAACTGGCGCAGTTCATGGTGTATGCGGCCATCGTAGGGAGTGCGGGGGCTTCTCTCACCGAAATGTGGGGCGAAATACAACGCGCGGCGGGTGCCATGGAGCGACTGCGCGAACTGCTGGAGGCTAGGCCGAGCATCTGCGCCCCGCCGCGTCCCCTTGCGTTCGCGCTGCCGGTACGCGGCGCCATCAGCTTCGACAATGTGACCTTCCATTATCCCTCGCGTCCGGAGACTGCGGCGCTGGAAAACTTCAATCTCGACGTGGCGCCGGGCGAAACCGTCGCTTTCGTTGGACCCTCAGGCGCGGGCAAGAGCACGACATTCCAACTGTTGCTGCGGTTCTACGACCCCGATGCCGGTCGGGTTGTGATCGATGATCGGCGGCTCACCGATCTTAACCCGCAGGACATTCGGGAGCACATCGGCTTGGTGCCGCAAGATACGGTGCTGTTCGGAGCGAGCGCGCGCGAGAATATCCGCTATGGTCGGCCCATGGCCAGCGACGCCGAGATTGAAGCGGCCGCCGTTGCGGCGGCTGCGGATGAATTTCTGCGCAAGCTGCCGCAGGGCTACGATACCTTTCTGGGTGAACGTGGCACGCGCCTTTCCGGCGGCCAACGCCAGCGCATCGCATTGGCACGCGCGATCTTAAGAAATCCGCCGATCCTGCTGCTCGACGAGGCCACCAGCGCGTTGGACGCCGAGTCGGAACGGTTGGTGCAGGAGGCGCTGGAGAAGCTGATGCGTGGCCGCACTACCATCATCATCGCGCATCGATTGGCCACGGTACTGAAGGCGGACCGCATCGTCGTGATGGATCACGGCCACAAGATCGCGGTAGGCACGCACGACGAGCTATTGGCGCACAGTCCGTTGTACGCCCGGCTCGCTGCGTTGCAATTTACTTCAGCAAACCTTCAGCTCGCATAGCCTCCTGAACCTTGGGGCGCTGCGCGATGTTTGCCTGATAGGCGGCGAGTACCGGCCATTTGCTCAAATCGACTTTCGTCGGCTGGGTCCAGTTGAGCAAGTTGAACAGATACGCATCCGCAACTGTGAAAGAGCCGCCGAAGAGGTAGGTCTTGCCGGCGAGCTGTTTCGCGAGCCAATCGAATTTCTTCGCGAGCAGCGTCAACGTCGCTTCGCGCATCTCGGCGCTGATCTGCGGATTGAACAGCGATCCGAGCGTTTTGTGGATTTCCGAGGTGAGATAGTTCAGTGTCTCCATCATTTGGTAGCGCTCGAACGTTCCGGCGCGCGGCACCAGGCCGGCTTCGGGCTTCAAGTCTGCAAGGTATTGCACGATGGCGGGGCCCTCGGTGAGAACCTTGCCGTTATCCAATTGCAATGCGGGAACGCCGCCCTTCGAGTTGATGGAGTTGTAGTCGGCGCCGTCCTCGGTCTTCTTGGTGGCCAAATCAACTTTTACGATACTGAAAGGAATTCCCGCTTCCAGCATCACGATGTGCGGCGACAGGGAACAGGCGCCCGGAAAATAGAAGAGCTTCATAGGTGGGTCCTTGCTTGCACAATAGGGGCTGCGAATGATAGCGCTAATTGATGTGTGCCGGCAGCGACCGGAAATGCAAAACCGTCTGCTCGAGGTACGATTGGCCCGGACGCAGAATGGTATTCGGAAACGCTGGGTGGTTGGGCGAGTCCGGGAAATGCTCGGTTTCAAGGCACAGCCCGGTGCGATAGCCATACACGCTGCCCTGGCCTGAGGGCTTGCCGTTCAAGTTATTGCCCGAATAGAACTGCAATCCCGGCTGCGTGGTGTACACCGCCATCGAGCGGCCGCTGCCCGGATCCGTCAAAATCGCGGCGAGCGTCAGTTTGGCATGCGGATTGTTCAGCACGAAGTTGTGATCGTACCCCTTGCCAAGTTTGAGTTGATCATCCTCGGCATCGATACGGCTGCCGATCCGCGCGGCCGTGCGGAAATCGAATGGCGTCGCCGCAACGGCGCGCAGTTCGCCGGTTGGAATCAGCGTCGCATCCACCGGGGTGAACTTGGCGGCGTTGATCTGCAGGGTGTGATCGAGAATGCTGCGGCTCGGATCGCCGCTGAGGTTGAAATAGGTATGGTTGGCGAGGTTAACGGGAGTCGCTGCCGTGGAGGTCGCTTCGTACTGAATGGCGAGCGTGTCGTCGTCGCTCAGCCGGTAAGTCACGTGCACAGTCAACTCGCCGGGATAGCCTTCCTCCCCCGCCGCACTGACATAGGTCAGGCGCAGCGTATTGGGTCTGGAGCTATCCATGGGTTCCGCGTGCCAGATGCGCTTATCGAAGCCTCTGATGCCGCCGTGCAAGCTATTGGGTCCGTTATTCACAGGCAATTGATAGAGAGTTCCGGCGAGGGTGAAGCGCCCTTGGGCGATGCGATTCGCATAACGGCCCACGGTGGCCCCGTTGTAGCGGGCAGCGGCCAGATAACCGTCGAGCGTGTCAAAGCCGAGCACGATGTTCTGCACCCGCCCGTCGCGATCCGGCGTTTTGAGCGACACGATGCTTGCACCATAGGTCATGAAGCGGGCTTCGATGCCGTGCCTATTGGTGAGGGTGTAAATGTCCACCTTCTCCTCTCCGACGCGGCCGAACAATTGCGCTGTCGGGGCGGCCTGCAGGTTGACGGCGGCCATGGCGCCGGCGGCGATCAGGCTTGCAGCCATGACGGACCGCGACGTTTTCGCCGCGACGCTAGGCATGCCGGTGTTTATTTTTCAAGTCGGACATATCACCCCTCAGCGGCGTTCCGCGGCCACGGTATCTTAACCAAGATTCGACGACGGCGCCGTTCTGCGCCGGCGGAAGTACTCAGCGATCCGCGATGACGCGCCGCGCACCGATGAATCCTGCCGCATACGGCGCGGCGCCGATGGAATCGATGCGCACGCGGCCGCCGGTGGAAGGCGCGTGGATGAATCGAGCGCCATCGAGGGCTATACCAACATGCAGTTCCTTGCGGGCGAGGTGCATGAAAATCAGATCGCCCGGCTGAAGGTGATTGCGCGACACCGACGCGCCGAACTGACGCTGCTCACTGGCCGTTCGCGGCAGATGGATGCCGGCGCCGGCGGCCGCATAAACCACCAAGCCGCTGCAGTCGAATCCGCCGGGCGCAGCACCGCCGTACTTATACGGCTGACCGAGCATGGCTATGGCATTGTCGATCATCAAGGAACGAGAGTCGTCGGGGGCGCCACGGCCCGGGGCGCGTAAGGGCGCATCGATGGGAGTACTGGTGGAGCGTTCGGTGGACGTGGCCGAGGCAGAGTTGCGCGGCGCACTGACGCACGCGGCCAGCGACAACAGCGCGGCCGCCAGTGCTGCGACGCTTAGCTTCGCTTTAACGATGCCACGGTCGTGGACAGGGCGGCGCCGACGATGCCGGCCTCCGCACGCAACGCACCGACACATAATCGCGCCTCGCAGTGCAGCTTGGACATGAACTTCTCAGGCTCTTCGGTGATCCCGCCGCACAGCACGATGAGATCGGGCCAAAGCAATGCGTGCATTTCCTTCAATACCAGGTTCAACTCGTCCGCCCAGCCGTCCCAGCTCAAACCTGCCTCGACCTTAGCACGTCCCGAGGCGCGCTTCTCCGCTTCGCGTCCGGCCACTTGTAGATGGCCGAGTTCGGTGTTGGGCACCAACTTGCCATCGACGAAAAGCGCGCTACCGATGCCGGTACCCAACGTCAGCAGCAGCACCGTTCCGGGTACATCGCGGGCCGCACCGTATTGAAGCTCAGCCAAACCTGCGGCGTCGGCGTCGTTGATCGCCACCACCGGTCGAGAAAGCTTTTGGGCGGCCAGGGCGGCGAGGGGTTTTCCGATCCACGCTTTATTGAGATTCGCCGCTGTGCATACCACGCCGTTGCGTATGACGCTGGGGAATGCCAGCCCCACGGCGTGCTCTCGCGGCACGTTGGCGACCAACTCCGCCAGCGCCTCCAGCAGCATGTCGGTCGAATCCTGAGCAGGCGTCGGCGTGCTGAAACGCTCGCCAACGAACGCCCCCGTATCGACATCGACCAACGCACATTTGATCGAAGAACCGCCGACATCGACACCCACGGCCAGCGATGGAATACTCAATTGAAGTGCCGCATTGTGAGCTTCGCCCGGTGTCGTTCGAATAAGGCCCCTATAATAACCCGTATCTTGAATGCGATAGAAAGCCAATTCGCCAACCGCCGACACGCTGCTCTGCAGCCGGGCACCTTGCAGGCTGCCCTGTTGGAACGCCTGACCCGCACTCTGGGCAAGAATCCGGAAACGGCCTCGCCGCGCGACATCTATGATGCGCTATCGCTGGCGGTACGCGAAGAGCTGATGCTGCGCTGGTTGGCGACGCAACGCCGTGTGGCCAATGCCCGCGTCAAACGAGTTTGCTATTTTTCGATGGAATATCTGCCGGGCCGTTCGTTGCTGAACGCCTTGTACAGCTTGGATGGCGATCTGGTCAACGAGGCGCGCGCCGCGCTGCGTGCTTTGGGCCACGAACTCGAGGACATCGAGTCTCTGGAGCTAGACCCTGGATTGGGCAATGGCGGGTTGGGACGTTTGGCCGCGTGTTTTTTGGACTCCCTTGCCACCCTGCAATATCCCGCGATCGGCTACGGGATTCGCTACGACTACGGCATCTTCACCCAGGTGATCGATGCCGACGGCGCACAGCGCGAGGTGGCGAGCAGCTGGCTGCGTCTTCGCAATGTGTGGGAGACGCCGCGCGGCAACGTACGCTACACGGTGCGCTTCGGCGGACGCAGCGAAGCGCCAGCCGGTAGCGGCGTCGAGGCCGCCCATCGCTGGGTCGGCACCGACGACATTTATGCCATCGGCTTCGATCAGCTCATTCCCGGCAACAGCGGACCGACCGTGAACCATCTGCGCCTTTGGTCGGGCCGTGCCATCACGCCGTTCCACATCGAGGCCTTCAACGCCGGCGATTATCCCGCCGCAGTGCAAGAACAGCTGGAGGCGAAGAATCTCTCGCGCGTGTTGTATCCGGATGACTCGACTCCGCAGGGCAAGGAACTGCGCCTCAAGCAACAATATTTCTTCATCAGCGCCAGCCTGCAGGACATCCTGGCGACGCAATTGAGCGAAGGGCGCTCCTTGGCATCCTTGCCGGAGTGCTTCGCGATTCAATTGAACGACACCCACCCGGCGGTGGCGATTCCCGAACTGATGCGCCTGCTCATCGATGAGCACGGAATGTCCTGGGCCGAGAGCTGGCAGATCACCACCGCGGTGTTCTCCTACACCAATCATACGTTATTGCCGGAAGCGCTCGAATCCTGGTCCGTGGCAATGTTCGAACGGCTTCTGCCGCGTCATTTGGAGATCATCTACCTGGTGAACCGCGATTTCCTCGTGGCCGTGGAAAAGCAGTTCCCCGGCGATATGCAGCGGCGGCGCAATCTGTCCATCATCGATGACAAGGGCGAGCGCCGGGTGCGCATGGCACACTTGGCGGTCGTCGGCAGTCATCGAATCAACGGTGTGGCGCAGCTGCATTCGGACTTGATGCGCAAGTTCGTGTTCCGAGAATTCGCCGAGGTCTATCCGCAGCGCTTCATCAATGTGACCAACGGCATTGCGGTGCGGCGCTGGCTGAAGCAATCGAATCCGGGCTTGTCGCTGCTGTTGACGCAGCATTTGGGGCGAGCCTGGGAGAACGATCTGGAGGAGCTTGGCCGGCTTGCCGAGGCCGCGGAAGACGCGGAATTTCGCCGGCAATTTCGCGCCATCAAGCATGTCAACAAGCAGCGCCTCGCGCACGAAGTCATGCGCCGCACCGGCATGCAGATCAGGGTGGATTCGCTGTTCGACGTTCAGGTGAAGAGAATCCACGAATACAAACGCCAGCTGCTGAACCTGCTGTACGTCGTGGCCCGCTATCGCCGCATCCGCGCCAATCCGCGCGCCAACGTCGTGCCGCGCACGGTGATCTTCGCCGGCAAGGCCGCGCCCGGATATGTGATGGCGAAAGCCATCATCAAGCTCATCAATAATGTGGCCCGCACCATCGATGCGGACGCGGCGGTTCGCGATTTGTTGCGCGTGGTGTTTTTACCCGACTACGACGTATCGCTGGCGCAGAAGATAATGCCGGCGGCGGATCTATCCGAGCAGATCTCGACGGCCGGTATGGAGGCCTCCGGCACCGGCAACATGAAGCTGTCGCTGAACGGTGCTCTCACGATAGGCACGCTCGACGGTGCGAACATCGAGATTCGCGATCACGTGGGCGCCGAGAACATGTTTATTTTTGGCCTGACCGCCGAACAGGCAGCGGCGCGGCATGCTGCCGGTTATCGGCCGCGCAGCGAGCTCCAAGCCAATCCGGAATTGCGCGAGACATTGGATTTTATCGCCGCGCAATTCGACGCCGGCGCGGTGGTCGACCGGCTTTGCAGCGATGGTGAGGCGTTTTTGGTGTTGGCGGATTTCGCTGCTTACGCGAAGGCGCAGGACGAGGTCGACGCGCTGTATGCGCAGGAGGACGAGTGGAGCCATCGCGCGGTGATCAATTGCCTCAACATGGGGTACTTTTCCAGCGACCGCAGCATTCGTGAATATGCTGAACGCATTTGGTCGGTAAAGCCGGTGATTTGAGGATCGCGGGGTAGTGAGGCTCATTCAGGCCGGTTCACCACGTCCATTGGGGGCCAACTGGACCAAGCGCGGCGTCAATTTCGCGTTGTATTCGAGCAACGCCACTCGGGTCGAGTTGTGTGTGTTCGACGCGAAAGGCGAGGCCGAGGTGGCACGCTACGATTTGCCGTCACGCAGCGGCGATGTGTGGCACGGATCGCTGGGTCCGACTGTCGCGGGCCCCGGCGCGCTCTACGCCTTTTACGTGCACGGGCCGAACGATCCGCAGAAAGGTCAACGCTTCGATGCGGCCGTGCCGTTGATCGATCCTTATGCCCGCGCACTGTCCAACGGTGCGCAGCCGCGCTCGCGCATTATCGATCGAAATTTCGACTGGGGCGGCGACCGACCGCCGGGGATACCTTGGCGCGATACGGTCATCTACGAGCTGCACGTCAAGGGCTTCACGCAGCTGCATCCGGCGGTGCCCAGCACCAGCCGCGGCAAATATTTGGGTTTGACGGTGCCGGCGGTGATCGAACACTTGAAGTCCATCGGCGTAACGGCGGTGGAGTTGCTGCCGTGCCAGGCATTCATGAGCGAGCCGTTTTTGTTGGAGCGTGCGTTGAGCAACTACTGGGGCTACAACTCCGTCGCCTGGTTTGCTCCAGCCAATGAATATGCGATCGTGGATGCCGTCTCCGAATTCAAGACCATGATCAGGGCGCTGCACGCGGCCGGCATCGAAGTCATTCTGGACGTGGTATTCAATCATACCGCCGAGGGCAACGAGCTGGGACCGTTGCTGTCGCTGCGCGGTATCGACAACTCCGTGTACTACCGTCTGATGCAGAACGATCCGCGCCATTACGAGAATGCCACCGGCTGCGGCAATACCGTCAATTGCGAGCACCCCCAGGTACGTGCGCTCATCATCGAGTGCTTGAAGTATTGGGTCGAGGAGATGCATGTCGATGGATTCCGATTCGACCTGGCGACCGTCTTGGGTCGCGAAGCGAACGGCTTCAACGAAAATTCGCCGCTCTTCAGGGCCTTGCGCGCCGAGGCCTCGCTGGCCTATGTCAAGCTGATCGCCGAACCCTGGGACGTCGGCTGGGGCGGCTATCAGCTGGGGCGATTCCCAGCCGGGTGGTCGGAATGGAACGATCGTTATCGGGACACGGTGCGTGCCTTTTGGCGCGGCGACGGCGGCAAGCTTGGCGAACTCGCCGAGCGGTTTGCGGGATCCAGCGATGTATTCCGGCACAACGGCCGCAAGCCCACGGCCGGGATCAATTTCGTAACCGCGCACGATGGGTTCACGCTGTGCGATCTCGTGTCCTACAACGACAGGCACAATGAGGCGAATCTCGAGAGCAATCGCGACGGTACCAGCAACAATCTCAGCTGGAACTGCGGCGTCGAGGGGCCGACGGAGGATGCCGCCGTGCTGACGCTGCGCAAGCAGCAGATGCGCAATTTGCTGGCGACGCTGTTCTTGTCGCAAGGTGTGCCCATGCTTCAGGCCGGCGATGAATTCGGGCGCACGCAGCGCGGCAACAACAACGCCTATTGTCAGGACAACGACATTTCGTGGGTGGACTGGCGCCTTCGCGGCGTCCATCATGACCTGCTGGAATTCGTGCAGTTGCTGGCGCAATTGCGCCGCCGGCACGTCGAATTTCGCCGCGAGACCTTTTTGAAAGGTGCTGCGTCGCGCGCCAAAGTCAAGGACGTGACCTGGCTGAACGTGCTCGGCACCGAGATGACTGCGGGCGATTGGCAGAATGCCAGTTTGCGCGCGATGGGTATATGGTATGGCGAGCACAGCGGCTCAATCGAGCATCTGTTGCTGCTGGTCAATGCTGGCGAGGCTGCGCAGTCCTTCGCGTTGCCCGCGTCCGCCGATGGTCCGTGGATTTGCTTGTTCGACACCGCCTTCGGCGCCGTGGGGGCGAAGAGCATGGGTACGGCCAAGAATTACACGCTCACCGCGCGCAGCGCCGCGCTCCTGGAGTGCTGATTGGCGGATACCGAAAATGTAGAGAAGCTCGCACGTCTGCGCGGGATCGGCGATGCCTATTACGATTATCGCGGCGAACTGCAGCACTTCAGCTTGCAGACCAAGACCGGCATCCTGCGCGCCATGGGTTGCGCCGTCGACGACAGCGCGGCGCTGGCCGCGGACATCCGCCAACTGGAGAGCGCACGAGCGCGCAAGTTCCTGCCGGCGCTGGTGACCGTGCGCGGGCCGCGTGCCGGGTTCGAGATCAACCTCACGGCGCGCGAGTTCGGCGCGACCTTGCTGTGGACACTGAAACTCGAGAACGGCGAGCGGCGCGGCGGCGCGATGTCGAGCTCCGATTGCCGCGAGGTATGGCGCGGCGACGTGCAAGGAACGTGGATTACTCGTCGACACTTCGACGTGCCGGTCGATGTGCCGCCTGGCTACCACGAACTGGAGCTCAAGATCGGCGGCGGCAGCGTCGATCGATGCCTGTTGATCAGCTCTCCGGCACAGTGCTTCGAGCCGTCGAGCATCGTTGCCGGGAGCCGCCTGTTTGGCGTAGCCGTGCAGCTCTACACACTGCGCTCGGAGGAAAACTGGGGTATCGGCGACTTCAACGATCTTCGAAGCTTGATTCGCTGGGTAGCACCGCACGGCGCGGCCTTCATCGGCTTGAATCCCCTGCACGCGATGTCGCCGGCGGAGCCGGCGAGGTCCAGCCCGTACAGTGCATCCAGCCGGCATTTTCTGAATGTCTTATACATCGCGGTGCCGGCGGTGCCGGAGTTCGACGAATGCTCGGCCGCGCGAGCTCGCCTCGATGATCCGCACATCGCCGAGCGTTTGGCGCGCCTGCGCGAGTGCCCCCTGGTGGATTACGAGGGCGTGGCGGCGCTCAAATTCGAGATTCTCGAGATGCTGCATCGAGATTTTCGCGATCGCCACTTGCGGGTGGTCAGCGAGCGCGGCCGCAGTTTCCGTAATTTCCTCGCGGCCGGCGGCGAGCCGTTGCGCATGCATGCGCGCTTCGATGCACTCGATCGTCATTTCAACCAGACCCACGGCGGCGCCGCGGGATGGTTGAATTGGCCCGAAGAATATCGCGATGTCAACGGTAGCGCAGCGGCGCGATTCGCGACCGAACATCCGGCTGACGTGGATTTCTTCGCGTACCTGCAGTGGCTGGCGCACGAGCAACTGGTGAGCGCGCAGGCGCTTACCATCGAGTTGGGCATGCAGATCGGTTTGTACGGCGATTACGCGGTGGGCGCGAATCCATCGGGATCGGAGACCTGGGTGGACCACACGAGCTATTCAATGAGTGCTGAGATCGGCGCGCCGCCCGACCCGCTCGCCCTGAAGGGCCAGGGATGGGGAATCCCGCCGCAGGATCCCGCGACCATGCTGTCGCAGCGCTTGCAGGGATTCATTCGCTTGATCCGCGACAACATGCGCTACTACGGCGCGCTGCGCCTCGATCACGTGATGTCGTTGTGCCGGCTGTGGTGGGTTCCGGGCGGCTTTTCACCGCGGGACGGTGCCTACGTTCATTATCCGTTGGAGCAACTGCTGACGGTGTTGGCGCTGGAGAGCGCCCGCGCCAGTTGCTTGGTGGTCGGAGAGGATTTGGGCGTAGTGCCGGACGAGATGCGGCGAGCGATGCCGGAGTTCGGTTTGTATCACTATAAAGTGCTGCTGTTCGAACAGAGCGATGGCCGATTTCGACCGCCGCAAGAGTACGTGAAGCGCGCGCTGGCAACGGCTACCACGCATGATATGCCGACACTGCTGAGCTACTGGGAAGGGCGTGACATCGAGCTGCGCCGCTTTTTGCATCTGTATCCCAGTCCGGGCATCGAAAGAGAAGTCATCGACGCCCGAGCACGCGACCGCGAAGCGCTGATCGCGGCGCTGCGCGAACAAGGACTGGAGCCGTCTGAAGGATTCACGGCGAGCCAGCCCTTCACTGCCGAACTGGCGCAGGCATTGCATCTGTACCTGGCGCGTTCGGCCGCGACGCTGGTCGCGGTGCAACTTGAGGATCTGTTGGGAATGGCGGAGCCGGTCAACGTGCCGGGTACCAACACGGAGTATCCGAATTGGCAGCGCAAGGTGTCGCAAACCATCGAGGAGGTGGCGGCGCGTCAGGATCTCGCTGCGCAACTGGCGGCAATCAACGACGCGCGGCGCTAGTCGTCTGCTTGAGTTCGATGCGTGGCTCGGTGCTCGCCGCCCACAGCCAGATCGCGCCGCCCACCACAACGGCCACCGGTACGATTTTGACCGCCGATTCCAATGAGGTTCGATCCGACAAGGCGCCGATGAGGGGCGGTGATAGCACATCGCCCAGGAGATGGATCGCAAAGACGCTCAGTGCGATCGCGGAGGCGCGCTCGGTTGCCGTCACCAGATTGACGATGGCCGCATTGATGGGACCCGTGGAGAGGAATAGGCAAAGCTGCGCGGCCACCATGCTGGACAGATAGAGAGGCTGCGAGCGGGTCGTCAAGGCCACCCACACCAGTGGCGCGGCGATTAAACAGGAAAACGCGGATAGCCACAAATAGGCGCGCTGCGAGCGCTTGGCAAAATAATCGCCCATCCAACCGCCGAGGAAGGTTCCCACAAAACCCGTGATGACCACGATGGTGCCGAAGCTCACCGTCGCTTCACTGCGTGTCATGCCGCGCGAGCGCTCGAGGAAGGTCGGCATCCAAAATGCGAGCCCGCCTACCGCGAAGGTATAGGCAGCATAACCAAGCACGGTAAGTGCATAAGCTCGGTACCGTAGCAGCCGCCCGTAGGTGAGCCAGGTCGCCTTGGCGGCAGCAGTGGGCGTGGATTTCGGCGGGGCGCCGATGCGCTCCGCACCCGTACTCGGTGCGGCGCCAGGGGCAGAAACCTCTTCTTGAATGCCCCGCGGCGGATCGCGCAACAGCAAGCACAGGTAGGCCAGTATCAGACCGGGAATGCCGGCCACGAAAAATGCGGCGCGCCAACCGTAATGCTTGTCGACCAGGCCTCCAACTACGTAGCCCAGCGCGGAGCCCACCGGTATAGCGCAGAAGAAAATGGCCATCACCCGGCCGCGTTGCCGTAGCGGAAAATAATCCGACAGCAGGCTCGGCGCGATCGTGACATACGAGGCTTCCCCGACCCCGACCGCAGCGCGCGCGGCCAGCAGGGTAAGGTAATTGACCGCAAAGCCGGATAGGGCGGTGGCGAAGCTCCAGATGGCCACGCCGAGGGCGATCAGCCGGGGCCGCGAGCTGCGATCGCCTAATGCACCGAATATGGGCGCGACCACGGTGTAAACGATCAAAAAAGCGGACATGAAGCTGCCCAGATCGGCGTCGGAAAGGCCCATGCCAGCCTGTTTCAGGCTTTCAGCGACCGCCGCCACGATGTATCGGTCCAGGTAGCTGAGCAAATTGATGAAGGCCAGAATGCCCAGTCCGACGCCAGCCGACCCAATCACGTATTTGGAGTGTTTTGCGCCCATGTCTATTAAATCCCTAGGCGTAGCGGTGCGTTATACACTGGGCCCTACTGACGCGATCTTTCGGTCCAATGTGCACCGACCCTGCGTCTCACGCTGTTTATGTTAAATCGCCCGCTCTTCGGGCGAGTCGGAGAAAGGTCTTGTCGATCCACGTTGCGCTGAATCATGTCACCCACTATCGCTACGACCGCTTGGTCGGTTTGAGTCCACAGATCGTGAGACTACGGCCGGCGCCGCATTGCCGAACGCGCATCTTAAGCTATTCCCTCAACGTCACTCCGGCCGGCCACTTCATCAATTGGCAGCAGGACCCGCAGTCCAATTACCTGGCCCGACTGGTGTTCCCGGACAGCACCCGCGAGTTGAAAATCGAAGTCGATCTGGTCGCCGAGATGTCGGTGCTCAATCCGTTCGATTTCTTTCTGACTCCGTACGCGGAGCAGTTTCCATTCAAATACGACTCCGTTGAACGGCGCGAACTCGTGCCGTACCTGGTTAAGTCGCCGGCCACGCCGTTGGTCGAGAGCTATCTCGAGGGTATTTCGCGCGAGCGCTGCCGCACCATCGATTTCATCGTGGCCCTCAACCGCCGGGTCGCCGGTGACATCAAATACTTGATTCGGATGGAGCCCGGCACGCAGCTGCCGGAGGAAACCCTGGCGAAGCGTTCCGGGTCGTGCCGCGACTCGGCGGCACTATTGGTTCAGCTAGCGCGTCATTTGGGTTTGGCGTCGCGCTTCGTGTCCGGCTATCTGATACAGCTGGTGCCGGACGTCAAATCGCTGGACGGTCCTGTGGGCGCGAGCCAGGACTTCACCGATTTGCATGCATGGTGCGAAGTGTACTTGCCGGGTGCGGGCTGGATCGGACTGGATCCGACTTCCGGACTCCTGGCCGGTGAGGGGCACATTCCCTTGGCTTGCACCCCGGAACCATCCGCCGCGGCGCCGGTCAGCGGTGCGGTCGATGAGTGCGAGACCACCTTCGAACATCGCATGAGCGTGCAGCGCATTTGGGAGGCGCCGCGCGTCACCAAACCCTACAGCGAGTCACAGTGGAACTCGATCGAGACACTGGCGCGTGCCGTCGATGTGCAGCTGCACGCGCAGGATGTGCGTCTGACGATGGGCGGCGAGCCGACATTCGTTGCGGTGGATGATCCCGATGGCGCCGAATGGAACACGTCAGCGCTTGGGCCGACCAAGCGTCTGTTGGCCGCGGACCTCTTCCATCGCATGAAGGAAAAATTCGCGCCGTCAGGATTGATGCATTTCGGCCAAGGCAAGTGGTACCCCGGAGAGCAGTTGCCGCGCTGGTCGTTGAACTGCTTCTGGCGCAACGACGGTCAGCCGCTCTGGACGCGTCCGGAGTTGACCGCGAGTGAGCGCAGCCCACAGGTGCTAGCCGAAGACATTGCGCAACGCTTCCTGGCGCGCGTCGCGGAAGGCCTAGGTCTGGATCCACAGTGGGTATTTCCCGCTTATGAAGATGCGTTCTACTACCTGTGGCGCGAGCGACGTCTGCCGGTCAACGTCGATCCGCTCGATTCGAGGATTGAGGATCCCATGGAACGGGCGCGCCTCGCAAAGGTGTTTGAGCAGGGGCTAGGGAGCGTCATCGGCACGGTGCTGCCGATCGCGCGCAGCGCGGATGGGACACGCTGGCAGAGCGGACGGTGGTTCCTGCGCAGCGAACAATGTTTTCTGACCCCCGGCGATTCGCCGATCGGCTACCGGCTGCCGCTCGACTCGCAACCCTGGGCAGCGACCGGCGATTACCCGTACATCCATGCGCCCGATCCGTCGCGCGTATTTCCGGCGTTGCCGCCGCACGCGGAAATTCGGCAGCAATTTCGCGAGCGCAATGCTGTGGCGGAAGCGCCGAGTCCGCCCCAGGCCCGGCAAACGCTGCCCGCACCGGCGTTATCGCGGCCCTTGGAATCGCCGCAGCCAGCGGAGCGTACGGTGCCGGCCGTGCCGCAGCCGCACCAGTCCGCCGCAGAGATCGCGCGTACTTCCATGTGCGCAGAGCCGCGCAACGGTGTGTTGTACATCTTCATGCCGCCGACGCGCGAGCTCGAACACTACGTGGAACTGGTCGCCGCGGTGGAGGCCGCCGCAGAAGCGCTGCAACAGCCGGTCATTCTCGAGGGTTACGAACCGCCGAGCGACCCGCGCATCGGCAACTTCAAGGTTACTCCGGATCCCGGCGTGATCGAGGTGAACATACATCCTTCCGCGAGCTGGCAGCAACTTGCCGATCGGACCTCCTTTCTGTACGACGCGGCGCGCGAGTGCCGCCTGACGACCGAAAAGTTCATGCTCGACGGACGCCACGTGGGCACAGGCGGCGGCAATCACATTGTGCTCGGCGGCGCGCGCGCCGCGGACTCGCCGTTTTTGCGGCGCCCCGATTTACTGCGCAGTCTGCTGAGCTATTGGCACAATCACCCGTCGCTGTCGTATCTCTTTTCAGGGTTGTTCATCGGCCCAACTTCGCAGGCGCCGCGCGTCGATGAGGCGCGCAACGACTCGCTGTATGAACTGGAGATTGCGTTTCGGCAGTTCCCCAAAGCCACCACAGGCGCGCCTCCTTGGCTGGTGGACCGGTTGCTGAGAAATCTGTTGATCGATGTCACCGGCAATACCCATCGAACCGAATTCTGCATCGACAAACTGTATTCGCCGGATGGACCCACCGGTCGGTTGGGCTTGCTGGAAATGCGTGCCTTCGAAATGCCGCCGCACGCGCGCATGAGTTTGACCCAGCAATTGCTGTTGCGCGCCATGGTGGCCAGATTCTGGCGCAAGCCGTACGAACCGGCGCAGCTGGTGCGTTGGGGCACGGAGTTGCACGATCGCTTCTTGATGCCGTATTTCATCGGGCTGGATTTCACGGACGTTCTGGACGACATGCGGCGCGAGGGTTTCGACCTTCGCGATGATTGGTTCGCGCCGCATTTCGAATTTCGCTTTCCCAAGTACGGTGACTTCGCAGCGCGCGGCATGCAGCTCGAATTGCGCCAGGCGCTCGAGCCGTGGCATGTCATGGGCGAGGAGGGCAGCGCCGGCGGCGCGGTGCGCTACGTGGATTCCTCGGTGGAACGTTTGCAAGTGAAGGTCACCGGACTGGCACCGAATCGCTACGCCGTGACCTGCAACGGTCGCTGCGTGCCGCTACGCTCCACCGGCACGGTGGGCGAGTTTGTCGGCGCCGTACGCTATCGGGCGTGGCAGCCGGCCTCGGCTCTGCATCCAAACATCGGCGTGCATGCACCTTTGACTTTCGATTTGTTCGACACCTGGATGAATCGTTCGGAAGGCGGCTGCCAATATCATGTCACTCATCCGGGCGGCCGCAGTCACGAGCGTTTCCCGGTGAATTCATTCGAAGCCGAGAGCCGGCGATTGGCGAGATTCTTCCGCATGGGCCACACTCCCGGCACGCGACCCACGCCGACCGTGACAGTTGATGCCGAATTTCCGTTTACGCTCGATCTGCGCAAGTGAGCGATGACTGAAGCACGCCTCGCCACCTATCTAAGTGATTCGCATCGATACGACGAATTGCTGGATGATTCAGGCGGCGTGCGCCCTCATTGGAGGCCGCTGATCGATGCACTGGCGGGCAACGGCGCGGAATTGGCGCGCCGCGGCGTCGACCTGGCACGGCGCCTCATCGTGGAAAACGGCGTTACTTATAATGTGTACGCTGATCCTCAAGGCCGCGACCGTCCTTGGGTGCTCGATCCGGTGCCGCTTTTGCTGACTGGCGCAGAATGGGCGGAGATCGAGGCCGGAGTGGCGCAGCGAGCGCGCCTGTTCGATGCCTTGCTGGAGGATCTTTACGGTCCGCAAAAGTTGCTAGCCGACGGCACGGTGCCGCCGCAGCTGCCCTTTGGACATCCTAATTTTCTGTGGCCGTGCCACGGCGTCAAGCCGGTGGGCGGCAATTGGCTGCATGTGTACGCAGTCGACATGTCGCGCTCGGCGGACGGTCAATGGTGGGCGCTCGCCGATCGCACACAGGCACCGTCGGGACCGGGTTACGCGCTGGAGAATCGGCAAATCGTCTCGCGGATATTTCCCGAAATGCTGCGCGATGCCGGCGTGCGTTCGCTGAACGCGTTCTTCGTCGCGTTGCGCGACAGCTTACTGAGTGCTGCGCCTGAATCGGAGTCGCCGCACGCGGTGGTGCTGACTCCGGGCTCCTTCAACGAGACCTATTTCGAGCATGCCTATCTGGCCCGGCAATTGGGCTTGCCGCTGGTCGAGGGCCACGATTTGACCGTGCGCGGCGACACCGTGTTCTTGAAGACTCTCGGTGGGCTGCGCCGAGTGCATGCCATCCTGCGCCGGCTTGACGACGACTTCTGCGATCCGGTGGAATTGCGCGCCGACTCGGCTCTGGGTGTGCCTGGATTGATCGGCGTGGTGCGCGCCGGCCGGGTGGTGTTGGCCAACGCGCTCGGCAGCGGCGTGCTCGAATCCGCTGCGTGGATGGGATTCATGCCCGCGGCGGCAACGCGGCTGCTGGGTGAGAAATTACGCCTGCCGTCGGTCGCCACATGGTGGTGCGGGGAGCCGCTGGCGTTGGATTACGTGCTGGGGAATATTGACAAATTGGTGGTCAAGCCCGCCTATCCGAATCAGAAATTCGAACCGCTGTTCGGGCGCAATCTCGATGCATCGCAGCGCGCGGAGTTGAGCGAACGCGTGCGCTCCAAGCCGCATGCCTATGTCGCTCAGGAACGGCTGGCGTTCTCGCAGGCGCCGGTATGGCGGGGCGCCGGTGCCAGCATCGTGGGTCAGAGCGGCTTCGCGGCACGGGCACTCGGCATCCGCGTTTATGCCATCGCCACGCCGTCCGGCTATCGCGTCATGCCGGGCGGCCTGGCGCGCATTGCGGGCGATGCAGCCGACATCGTTTCCATGCAACGCGGCGGCGGCAGCAAGGACGTCTGGGTGCTGGCATCGGAACGGCAAGCGGTGGACGATGCGATGGCCGGCGGTTCGGCGCCGCGCATTCTGCGCCATGATGACCTGCCGTCGCGGCTCGCGGAGAATTTGTTCTGGCTGGGACGCTACTGCGAGCGTTGCGACGGCAAGGCACGTCTGATACGCGCCACATTGGGCGTGCGCGCCAACGTGCAGTTCTGGCCGGAGGCGCTTGAGACTTGCGTGCGCTTCGTGGCAACGCCGAAGCTAGATAGCGGCGCGCAGTTCTACGATGAAGCCAACGCGCTCGGCCTACGCACGGACCTGCAGCGTTTGGCCTGGTGTGCTGCTCAAGCCCGCAGTCAATTATCGGCGGAGAACTGGCGGGCGCTGGGCGTCATGCAGCGCGACTTTCAGGAGGCGACGCGCATCAAGAAAGATCCGCGTGAAGCGTTGGATGTTTTGCTGCTGTCGCTCGCCGGTCTCGCGGGCTTCGCGTTGGACGACATGACGCAGGATGACGGTTGGCGATTGATGATGATCGGACGGCGCTTGGAGCGACTGCAATTCTTGTCGGAATTGTTGGCGCATCGCCTAAAGTCCGGTAGCACCCCGACGCAAAGCGAGCTCGAATGGCTGCTCGATATCGGCGACAGCACCATCACTTACCGTACGCGCTATCTGGCCTCGCCGCGGCTGGGGGAGACGGTGGACTTATTGGTGTTCGATCAAAGCAACCCGCGCGCCCTGGCCTTTCAGTGGCACGCGATCGAGTATTCACTGGTCAGACTCGCCGCGACACTCGGCGGAGCTCCCGACGATACGATGGATGAAGCCGTGGCGCTGATCGAGGAAATGCAGCTCACGGCGATCGACGGATCGAGCGCGCGTGCCGAACGGGCGCGTCAGAGCTTGGGGGAACAGCTCAGCGCGCTGGCTGTTGCCGCCGGCAGATTATCCGATCGCCTGTCCTTGAAATATTTTTCGATGATCGATTTCGAGCTGCGCACGGTGGCGGCATGATTCAGCGGCAGCGCTATCGCGTGCGTCACGAGACCATCTACAACTACGGCGGAAACGTCGCGCACTCGCATCAATTGTTGCATCTGACGCCGCGCGATTCGGCGTGGCAGAGCTGTCATTCGCGCGCCATCCGTTTGCAGCCGCAACCCAGCAGCCGCAGCGAGTCGCTCGATGCCTTCGGCAATCTCGCGACGCGGCTCGAGTACGACTCGCCGCATGATCGGCTCGAGGTGCTGGCTGAAGTCGGCGTCGAGGTGCGCGCCCCGCCGGAGGTGAGCGCCGCGGCTGCCCATCCCTGGGAGGAAATTCGCGATGCGCTGACGTATTCGGGCAAGCCGTTGACGGAGGAGCACTTGGACGCATACCGATTTCGCATGGAGTCGAGCTATGTGCAGGTCAAAGGCGCGTTCTTCGATTACGGCGCGGATTGCTTCGCCGCCGGTGAGCCGCTACTGGCGGGCGCCGAAGCGCTGATGCATAAGATTCACCGCGACTTCACCTATGCGCCGGGATCGACCGACATACGCACATCGGCGGCGGCGGCCTTCGCCGCGCGGCGCGGCGTATGCCAGGATTTTGCGCACATCATGATCGCGTGTCTGCGCTCGCGCGGCCTGGCGGCGCGCTACGTCAGCGGCTATCTGCGCACGCTGCCTCCGCCCGGCGCCCCCGCCGGCTGGGTCGGCGCCGATGCGTCGCATGCCTGGGTGTCCTTGTTCAGCCCGCCTTTCGGCTGGATCGATCTGGATCCGACCAACGACGTGCGTATCGCGACCGGTCATATCGTCGTGGCTTGGGGCCGGGATTTTGGCGACGTGTCGCCGCTGCGCGGCGTCATTATCGGCGGCGGCCGGCACGACTTGTCGGTGCGGGTTTCGGTACAGACGGAGTAAGAATAGGCAAAACATCCCGCATGTTCGCCGACTCGCGCGTGCAGCGCACTTTGCAGATCTTAGCGCGCGTGGGCCGGGTCCCGTGTGCCCTGCATACGCTAGACTAGCGGCTCCGCAGTCGGACGGGTTTTCTTGCCAAACGATACATTCAACCGCCGTGATTTTCTTCGCGCGAGCGCGGCGCTGGTGCCGGCGTTCGCGTTGTGTACGACCGCCGCACGAGCGGCGCCTCAGGGCGATACCTACGCTTACGTCGGCACTTATACGCCCAACGGCGGCGGCATCTATTTGTTTCGGGTCGATGCGGTCAGCGGCGCGCTCACGCAATTGCATGTGTTCGACGATATCCGTAGTCCTTCCTGGCTTGCGCTGAACGCCGCGCAGACCCGGCTCTATGCCATCAGCGAAATCGACGACTTCAAAGAGACGCATGGCGGCGCCGTGGTTTCCTATGCGATCGATGCCGCGACCATGCAGATCAAACGCCTGAACGCCGTCAGTTCCGGCGGTGCGAATCCGTCGTACATCAGCGTGCATCCTTCCGGCAAATTTGCGTTCGTTGCGAATTACGGCGGCGGCAACATCGCCGTTTTTCCAATCGGGCCGGATGGCGCATTGGGCGAAGCCAGCGACATTCGGCCCGTCATCGGGGCGCGCCACCGCGCGCGCGCGGTGGACGATCCGCCGGGGCAATTTGCGATCAGCGACCACGACAGCCCGCATCCGCACATGGTCGCCTGCGATGTCGGCGGTCAATTCGTCATAGCCAACGATGCCGGACTCGATCTGACGCTGATATGGCGCCTCGATGCGCAGGCCGGCCGCCTACTGCCGGCGGACTCGCCGGTGGTGGCGGCTCCCTCCGGCTCCGCGCCGCGGCATTTCGTGTTCCATCCCAGCGGCCGATTTTTTTACAATTTGTACGAACACGACGCCAAGATCGCCGTGTATGACTACGATGGCGCGCGCGGCGCCATGAAATTCAAGCAGTCGATCACGACGCTGCCGGCGAAATTTGCCGGCAGCAATCTGTCTTCAGAGATCATCATCACGGCCGACGGCCGCTTCCTGTACGCCTCGAACCGGCTGCACAATTCGATCGCCGTATTCGCGGTCGGCGCGGACGGCCAACTGCGCAGCGTTTCCGAGCATTGGGTGCATGCCGATTCCCCTCGCAGCGTGACCATCGATCCGAGCGGCGAGTTTCTGTATTCATGCAATCAAAGGGGCGATTCGATCACTTCCTTCCGCATCAGCCCCGCATCCGGGACGCTGTCGTTCACCGGCCGCTTCGAACCGGTGGGCAGCCCTGCGGCGCTGGTGTTCGCCAAACCCGCCTGAGGTCTATACCTCGCGTCGCGCGGAGATCTATACTCGGTAAACCTGCGAAAGCGCGACCACGGTTGAAATATTATGGATATCGCAATGATCGGTTTGGGGCGCATGGGCGCCAACATGGCGCAGCGTTTGGTACGCGGCGGGCATCGGGTCGTGGGCTACGATCCCGCCGAGGCTGCGCGCGCCGGATTGGAGCAGAAAGGCGCGGAAACCGCTGCCTCGCTCGAGGCGCTGGTCGGCAAGCTGAAGTCGCCGCGCCTCATATGGCTCATGGTTCCAGCGGGCGCCATCACGGATGGCACCATTACATCGCTGCTGCCGCTACTGGCCGCCGGCGATACCATCATCGATGGCGGCAACTCGAATTACCGTGATACGCAGCGCCACGCGAAGATGGTGGCGCCACAGGGCGTGAATTTCGTCGACTCTGGCACCAGCGGCGGCATATGGGGGCTCACCGAAGGTTACAGTTTGATGATAGGCGGCGACGCTGCGGTTGTGGAAAAGCTAAAGCCGATTTTTGAGACCCTGGCACCGGCCAAGGATCAGGGCTGGGGGCGCGTCGGGCCCGTGGGTTCGGGCCATTACACCAAGATGGTTCACAATGGCATCGAATACGGACTGATGCAGGCTTACGCCGAAGGCTTTGCGATTCTGCAACACAAAGATGAGTTCAAGGTCGATCTGCACCAGATCGCGGAGATCTGGCGCTATGGCAGCGTGGTGCGCTCCTGGCTGTTGGATTTGACGGCGATCGCGCTGCAGAAGAATCCGACCTTGAAGGGCATCGCCCCGTACGTGGCGGATTCCGGAGAGGGTCGATGGACCGTGGCTGACGCCATCGAACTGGGTGTTTCTGCGCCGGTCATCACGATGTCATTATTGGAACGCCTGCGTTCGCGTGACAACGATTCCTTCACCGACAAGTTGCTCGCCGCGATGCGCAATCAATTCGGCGGTCACGAAATCAAGAAAGAGTGACGCAAGAGCCGTGCACAAGGGCGCCGTGCAACGGGTAACGCACGACGACGGCTCGCAAGTGAAAATCTTGGTGGTCGGTGCGGGCGGTATCGGTGGCTACTTTGGGGCGAGGCTGCTGGCGGCCGGCGGCCGCGTCACCTTCCTGGTGCGTGCGCGCCGCGCGGACCAGTTGCGGCACACGGGTCTTGTCGTGTCCAGTGCTGCCGGTGATCTACGAATCGATTCGCCGCCGACCGTCGGCGCCGCGCAACTCGATGCCTCATACGACATGATTTTGCTGAGCTGCAAATCCTATGACTTAGAAGGCTGCATCGCGGATTTTTCGCCCGCAATGCAAGCCCATACCCAAGTGTTGCCGCTGCTCAACGGCATGCATCACATGGATGTGCTGGACGCGCGCTTCGGCAGCGAGCGGGTCCTCGGCGGAGCGGCCAGAATTTCCACGACCCTGGATGCGCAAGGGCACATCCACCACTTGGGAAATTTCAATACGCTGGTGTTCGGCGGCCGCGGTGCCGGCGGTGCCCGGCAGGTCGCCGCGCTGGCCGGAGCGCTGCAGGTGCCCGGCTTCGAGGCGATCTTGAGCAACAGAATCATGCAGGATATGTGGGAGAAGTGGCTGTTCATCGCCGCCGCGGCCGCGCTGAGCAGCTTCATGCGCGCCAACGTGGGCGACATCGTTGCCGCGGGCGCCGCCGACATTGCCGTCGGACTCATGCGCGAATCAGCGGCCATCGCCGCGGAAAACGGTTTTCCGCCGCCGCAGTCCGCCATCGACGCGGGACTGGGGATCCTTACGGCGCCAGGCTCAAGCTTCACGGCTTCGATGTTTCGCGATATCGAGAACAAGTCGCGCATCGAGGGGCAGCATATCGTCGGCGATCTGCTGGCACGATCGAAAGCTGCTAATCCGCTGCTCACCGTTGCGAACGCGCACTTGCGGGCCTACGAGGCCAGGCGAACGCGAGAGGCCAACACCTAGCTGGCCGGCATCACGGATTTGTGGCTGCTGACGGCCGCGCCATCGTCGGACTTCAGTCGCCAGAATATGGCCGTGGAGCCAAGGGTCAACGCGGCCATCGTCAGCAGCGCCAGATGAATGCCATGCAGCATCTCGGCCGCCGCTGCGGAGGAATGGTCCGGTATGAATAAAGCCGCGACCAGCGAGGCGGTCGCGACGCCGAAACTCACGGCGAGCTGCTGCACCGTGCTCGCGATCGTAGAGGCAGCGCTCGTCTCGCGTTCCCCCACATCTGCATACGCCAGCGTGTTCATGCTGGTGTACTGCATCGAACTGAAGAATCCGTAGGCAAAGGCCTGCAGCACGATCAGCCATACCGGGGTGGCGACCCCCACGGTTGCAAACAACACGATCATGATGCCCAATAGCAGCGTGTTGGCGATCAATACGCTGCGATAGCCGAACTTGCGCAATATCGCCGGCATCGTCAGCTTCAGGCTCATCGCGGCCAGCGCCTGCGGCATGATGAGCAGGCCGGACTGAATGGGCGTGAAGCCCAAGCCAACTTGATAGAGCAGGGGCAGCAAAAAAGGAATGCCTCCGATCCCTAGGCGCGTGAACAAGTTGCCCGTCACGGATACGCGGAAGCTGCGAATGCGCAGCAGTTGCAGAACCAACAGCGGATGGCGCGTGCGCCTCGTATGCATGCCGTAGGCGGCGAGCAGTGCCGCGGAAATCGTCAGCAGCCCTAGCATCTCGCGGCCGCTCAAGGTGGTTTCGCCGAACACTTCGAGCACGTAGGAGAGCAAACAAATGCCGCAGCCGAACAGGATCAAGCCGATGAGATCAAGCGGGTAGTTGTGCCGTTCGCGGTAGTTGGGCAGGTGCAGATACACCATGCTCAGGCCGAGCACACCGATCGGAATATTGACGAAGAAAATCACGCTCCAATGGAAATAACGGATGATGGCGCCGCCGACGAGAGGACCCAGCATCGGTGCCACCAAGGAGGGAACCGAGACGAAACTCATGGCGCGTATCAGCTCCGACTTAGCGAAGGTGCGAACCATGGTGATTCTACCCACCGGCAGCATCATCGCGCCGCCGCAGCCCTGCAGGATGCGGCAGATCACGAGCCAATGGATGTCGCGCGTCAAACCGCAGAGCAGAGAGCCCAGGGTGAATATGCCGATCGCTGCCGCGAATACGTAGCGCGTACCGAAGCGATTGGCCATCCAGCCGCTGATGGGAATGAACACGGCCAGACTCAGCGTGTAGCTGGCTAGCACGGCTTTCATGTTGAGCGGCGGCTCCTTGAGCGCGTGCGCGATGGCTGGCACCGCGGTATTCAAGATGGTGGTGTCCAGCGATTCCATGAAGAATCCGACGGCCACCAACCACGGCAACAAGCGTTTCGCGGCGGCGCCGGGCGGTTGGCCGCCCCGCGGCACTGCGCCCGGCGAGTTGTCGTCTGCTGCGCTCAATTCCGCGGTCGATCAGGATCCGGCGAGGGCGCCGTCGACCATCGCTTGTGCTTCAGCAAGCAAGCGGCGCAGATGCGCATCGTCATGAAAGCTCTCGGCATAGATCTTGTAAATGTTCTCGGTGCCCGACGGCCGCGCCGCAAACCAGCCGCCCGCAGAGATGACCTTGACGCCGCCGATTGGTGCGTGGTTCCCCGGCGCCGTGGTCAATATTTTTTCGATGGTTTCTCCGGCGAGTTGCGTGCTGCCGACCTGTTTCGCGTCGAGCTTGGCGAGTCGCTTCTTTTGCGCGACATTGGCCGGCGCGTCGATGCGGTCGGCGAAGCAAGGACCAAGTTCCGCGCTCATTTCCTCATACGCGGCGCCAGGATCTCGGCCGCCGCGCGCCATGATCTCGGCGGACAACAACGCCGGAACCATGCCGTCCTTGTCCGTGGTCCAAGCCGTACCATCCAGCCGGCTGAACGAAGCGCCGGCGCTCTCCTCGCCGCCGAACCCCAAGCTGCCATCCATGAGACCGGAGACAAACCATTTAAAACCTACCGGCACTTCGTACAGCGGCCGCTGCAGGCGGGCGGCGACCCGGTCGATCATGGCGCTGCTGACAGCGGTCTTTCCCACGGCAGCATCGGCTCGCCATCCCGGGCGGTTGCGGAACAGGTAGTCGACCATCACCGCCAGATAGTGATTAGCCGGCATCAAGCCGTTGCTGGCGGTGACGATGCCATGTCGGTCATGATCGGTATCGCAGGCAAAGGCGATGTCGAAGCGATCTTTCAGACCGATGAGCCGTTGCATGGCATAGGGCGAAGACGGGTCCATGCGAATCTTTCCGTCCCAGTCCAAGGTCATGAAGCGGAACGTCGGATCCACCGCATCGTTCACCACCGTCAGATCCAGTCGATAGCGTTCGGCGATACGCTGCCAGTAGTGCACGCCTGCGCCGCCCAGCGGATCTACGCCTAAGCGGATGCCCGAGCTGCTGATCAATGCGAGGTTCAAAATCGCGCCGAGATCATCGACGTAGGATTGCACATAGTCGTGCGCGCGCGTGGTTGGAGCGCGCTGCGCCGATGCAAAGGGAACGCGCCTCACCCCGCTCAAGTTCGAGGCCAGCAGCTCGTTCGCCTGATTTTCGATCCACGAGGTGACATCCGTATCGGCGGGGCCACCGTTGGTGGGGTTGTACTTGAAGCCGCCGCTGTCCGGAGGATTGTGCGATGGGGTGATGACGATGCCGTCAGCAAGGCCGCTGTCACGCAGACGATTGTATTTTAGGATGGCATGCGACACCGCCGGTGTCGGCGTGTATTCGTTGTTGGCGGCCGTCATCACCACGACTTCGTTCGCCGCCAGCACCTCGAGCGCGCTGGCGAATGCAGGAGCCGACAGCGCATGCGTATCGAAGCCGATGAACAGCGGCCCGTCGATGCCCTGTTGCTTGCGATAGTGGCAAATCGCCTGAGTGATCGCGAGTACGTGCGCCTCGTTGAAAGCTCCATCGAAGGAACTGCCGCGATGTCCCGATGTGCCGAAGGCGACCCGCTGCGCGGCGATCGAAGGATCAGGTCGTTCGGTGTAGTAGGCGGTGATCAGCCGCGGCACGTCGACCAGCACGGATGCCGGCGCCGGCTTGCCGGCAAGCGGGTTTACCCTCTCGCTCAAGCGTTGGCCAGTGCTGCGCTCTTGTCTGCTATGCGTTTCATGAGCTCCGCCCATGACTTGACGAACGAGGCCGCGCCCTCTTGTTGAAGTTGCTGGGCCAGCGCATTGACATCGATGCCCGCCGCCGCGAATTTCGCCAGAACGCTTTCGGCATCGCCGCCGTCCACAGGCATGACGCCGTTGATGTGGCCTTTCTCGGCGAAGGAGAGCAAGGTCTTCTCGGGCATGGTGTCGATGGTCTCCGGCGCAGCCAATGCTGAAACATACAAGTCGGCCGGTGCGCTCGGATCCTTGGTGCCGGTACTCGCCCACAGCATGCGCTGTTTGCGCGCACCCTTGGCTTCGAGATCGCGCCAGCGCTTGCTGGCGATCAGTTCGCAATGCGCTCGATAAGTGCGCTGCATGATGGCAATGCCGAGTCGATTGACCAGCTCCTTCGGCACCTTGTCGGCAACGCTGCGGTCCCAGCGGCTGACGAACACCGATGCGACGGAATTGATGCGCGGGTCGAGTCCTGCCGCGATACGGCGTTCGATGCCGCGCATATATGCTTCCGCGACCGCGAGGTATTGCTCGCGTGAAAACAGCAGCGTCACATTCACCGGCACGCCCGCGAAAATCGCCGCCTCGATGGCCGGCGCTCCTTCCGGTGTGCCGGGGATCTTGACGTAAAGATTGGGCCGGTTGGCCTGGCTGTGTATACGCATCGCCGACTTGATGGTGCCTTGGGTATCGCTCGACAGCAGCGGCGATACCTCCATGGAGACCCAGCCGTCCAGGCCCTGCGTCCGATCGTATTCGGGTTTGAACAGGTCGGCCGCGCGGCGCAAATCCTCGAGGGCGATCTCGATGAACAAATCCTCGCCCGACAATCCGGTCGAGGCCTTTTGACGAATCGCCTTGTCGTAGACGGCGGTCTTGCCGATCGCCTCATCGAATATGGTGGGGTTGGAGGTCAGTCCGGTGACCGACAGGGTCTCAATGTAACGACGCAACGTACCGTCGTCGAGGATCTCCCGCGTGATGTTGTCGAGCCATAAGCTTTGACCCAGATCATGCAAGTCTCTCGTGATGGTCATAATGGCACCTTGAAGTCGGTTAGTTTTAGGGGGATCAAATCCTCGATACGCTCGATCACCAAATCCGGCGCGGGATCCACGTGGTTCGCTTGTGGATCACTGGCATAGTGTCCTTGGCGAACAAACACAGTCGTCAGCCGCGGGCCCATGATGAGCTTCATGGCGGCCAGCAGATTCGATTTGTCGTCCACCATGACGTAATGCTTGGCCGGGTAACGCCTTTGCACCTGATCGAGCACCTTTTCCTTATGTATGTATATCAGAACGCGACCCTCGACTGCGGCCCAAATTCCCGAGCGTTGGATTTTACGTGGCTGGAACACGATGTCTCCATCGGAAAGCACCACCGGGCGGCCGAATGCCGCAAGATGCGCCACGGCCTCGAGAGAACGTTTGAACAGGAGCTCGGTAAAGGGATAGTCGAGCAGGAATTGCGACATTTCGAGCAATTCCGCATGATCGTCCAGGCCGGCGCGGAACTCTTGCAGGCTGCCGAGGTAATCGACCAGCCCAATTTCCTCGCGCCGCCGCGCGATGATCGACCAGTAGCGTGCTTTCTCAAAGGCGCCGAACGATTGCTCCAGACGGTCGCCCAAATCGGCGCCGAAGTGATCGTTGTCGATCAATGTGTTGTCGACGTCGAGTAGAAAAACCACATCATTGGCGCTCAACACGGCGAGGACTTCTCCGCTCGTAGATCATGCCAGGTGCCATCGCCCTGCACGATGTCCGCTGCTTGCTTGGGCCCCCAGCTGCCGGGCTCATATTCGACGACCGGGAGCCCGCCGGTGAGGATGGGGTCGATCACTTGCCAGGCGGCCTCGACGCTGGCGTCTTGAGTGAACAGCGCCGGGTCGCCGCGCACGGCGTCGCCGAGTAGCCGTTCGTACGGGGATTTTTCGGTCGGCGAGTTGTACCGCGCCGTCAGTTCGACCGGCTCGCCGCGCATATCCTCACCATCGCGCTTCACCAGTGCGCCCGTCGCGATTACAACCTCGGGGCTCAAGCGTAGTCGAAAATAATTCTCGGGCAGGGTGTCGCTGGGATCGAAAATGGCGAGCGGCGGCCGCTTCAAGGTCACTCTGACCTCGGTGGCCGAGATCGGCAGGCACTTCCCCGCGCGGATGTAGAACGGCACATCCGCCCAACGCCACGTGTCGATATGCAAACGCAGAGCGGCGAACGTCTCGACCTGAGAATCCTTGGCGACGCCTTTTTCATCGCGATAGCCGCGAAATTGGCCGCGCACCACTTCCTTGGGATCGAGCGGGCGCATGGCGCGAAAGATGCGCAGTTTTTCGGCCTGCATGGTCTTCGGATCGCCGCCGGCGGGTGCATCCATGGCCAGCAGAGCGATCACCTGCAGCAGGTGATTTTGTACGACGTCGCGTATCGCACCGACTTCTTCGTAGAAGCCGCCGCGGCCCTGCACGCCAAAATTCTCGGCCATGGTGATTTGCACGTCGCCGATGTACTCGCGGTTCCAAATCGGCTCGAGAAAGCTGTTGGCGAAACGAAAATACAGAATGTTCTGCACCGCTTCCTTGCCCAGATAGTGATCGATGCGAAATATCGAAGCCTCGGGAAAAACCTCGTGCAGGGTCTTATCGAGCGCCTGCGCGCTGCCTAGGTCGCGGCCGAAGGGCTTCTCGACGATTACGCGGGCATTCTGCGCACATCCGGATTTCTGCAGGCCGCCCACCACGCTGGCGAACATGCTGGGCGGAATCGCCAGATAATGAACGGGATTTTTGCTGAGGCCCAACGTCTCACGCAGTTTTTTGTAGGTCGCCTCATCGCCATAGTCGCCATCGGAATAGCGCAGCAGCGCCGCGAACTTGCCGAAAGTGGCCTCGTCGAAATCGCCGCTCTGTTTGATGCTGTCGCGCGCACGATCCTTGATCTTGTCGAGCGTCCATCCGGCGCGAGCGATGCATATGATGGGGATGTGCAAGCCGCCGCGCCGCACCATGGCGTACAGCGCGGGAAAGATCTTTTTATAGGCGAGATCGCCGGTCGCGCCGAAAAAAACGAAGGCATCGGATTGAATGGCCGACATTAGCGTCTCGCTCTAATTTCACGCCGCAGGCGTTGGATTTCTTCCATCAAGTCGAGCGCCAACGCGACGCCGACGAGATTCAATTCAAGATCACGCTGCAGCCGCACCGCGATCCGTGCGCGGCGCAGGGCGCCGCCGCGAAATCGCCATTCCACGGCGTCGATCGCGACAACCTCGAGTACGCCTTCCTCGACCAACTCCACGACATGACGCGGCTCGATGGCGCATATCCGGCACAAATCCTCGATGCTCAGCAGCGTGCTTTCATCGACCAGGGTGCCTTGCAGTGCTTGATCCTCTAGTGGCGACATACGAACCTCAAACTCCCATCCCGGCGCGCGGGTCGAATGGTAGAGCCGCGGCCATGGCTGCATAAGCCGCCTTGGCCTTCTCGTCCTGCGCGGGCGGCAGCGCTATCTGCAAGATCACATAAAAATCCCCCGGCGGCTTCGTTGGAATGCCGCGGCCCTTGATCCGCAGCTTACTTCCCGCGTGCGACGCCGGCGGAACTTTCAGTTCGACGATGCCACCCGGCGTCGGCGTCTTGATCGTGGCGCCGAGCGCCGCTTCCCAGGGCGCAACCGGCAACTCGAGCGTCAAATCCCGACCGTCGACGTGGTACAGAGGATGCGGCTGAAATTCCACCTCGAGATACAGATCGCCCGCCTTACCGGGTGCGCTACCCGGATCATTCGGTCGGGCGCCCTGACCAGCGAGTCGAATCTGTTGTCCAGTCAATATCCCTCGTGGGACCTGGACGTTCAGTACTCGTTCCTTGCTGGTCAATCGGCCTTCGGCATCGAGTTCGGGCATCTTCAGCGTGAAGGAACGCGAGCCTCCGGTCAGCGAAGCCTCCAGGTCCAGCATCACCTTGGCGTGATGATCCTCGCCGCGATCGGAATGAAAACCGCGCTGCCGTCCGGATTGTGCCCGCGCCTGCGCACCGAAAAGAGATTCGAAGAAATCGCTGTAATCCGCATTGCCGCGTCCCGCGCCGCTGAACTCGAAATCGGAATTCCAATTTGGCGGCGGTCGAAAATCCTCACCCTGCCGATGATCCGGACCTAGGTTGTCATAGGCCGCGCGCTTCTCCGGGTTGCGCAACACCTCATAGGCCTCGCCGACCTCCTTGAAGTGCGCCTCGGCGTCCTTCTCCTTGCTCACGTCCGGGTGATATTTGCGGGCAAGCTTGCGATAGGCCTGCTTGATCTGCGCCTCCGTGGCATCGCGGGCAACCCCCATTACCTGGTAATAATCCTTGAACTCCACCGTTCACCTGCAAAAATTTCAGTGCACGAGAATACTATGCCGATTCCGCGACGAATCACAATCAGACGTAGGCGTGATCCTACGGAGCGCGATGCCGGCGACCGGGTCAGAGTTGATAGGCGACGGTCAGCAGCAGCCCTTCGCCAATATCGCGCAATATGCTCGGCGCACGCGCATCGAAGCGGCGCGATTCAGGAATCAGCGCCCCGATCCAATCCGCCAGCCAGGAAATTTCACCAGTTCCATACAAGACCACGGCGCTTTCGTAGTTCAGCAGTAGGCTGCGGGAATCCAGATTGACAGAGCCCGTGAGCGCCAAAGAATCGTCGAACACCACGCCTTTCGCGTGGTTCATGAAGGGCACCAAGTGAATGGCGACGCCAGCACGATGCAGCGCGCGCAGCGCGCGGTTGCGGGCGAAGTCTGCCAAGCGATGATTTGAAGAGGCGGGGATGACCAGGTCAATCCGCACGCCACGCCGCGCGGCCAGGCGCAGCGCGGTTTCCAGGCTGACGTCGGGAACGAAATAAGGCGTCACGGCGAGGATGCGTTCGCGTACGTGGAAACAGGCGTCGATCAGCAGCGCGTGCACGGTGTCTTCGGTTTGATCCGGACCACTCGGTAGAAACTGCGCGCGGCTTTGGGGCTCGCGGCGCAAGCCGATAGCGGTGCTTGCCGGCGTGTGTGCGTCGCGCGCGGGTTCACCGCCGGCCGCGACCCAATCGGCTTCGAATTGCTTCGCCGCGTCGCCGGCCACCGGCCCGTCGAGGTCGAAGGACAGGTCCCGCCAAGCTGCTTCGCCGCGCAGTCCTATGAAGTACTCGGCTGCGATGTTGCGCCCGCCAGCCCAGAGGAGCGCGCCGTCGGCGATGACCATTTTGCGATGATTGCGCAAATTGCGCGGACCTTGGGTTTTGCGCGCGAATAGCGGGCTGAAGATTTCGGTCTTGATTCCCGCCGACTTCAGGCGCACGAAAAAAGCGTGCGGCAGCTGGATGGCGCCAACGCCGTCGAGCAGCAGGCGTACCACCACGCCGCGTTCGACGCACTCCGCCATGCGCCGCATGGCCTCCAGGCCGAACGGGTCGTTGCCGAGAATGTAGGTACAGACATCCAATCGGAAGGTTGCGCTTTGTATTGTCGCGAACAGCGCGTCCGCGGACTCACTGCCGTCACGGTGCAGATGCACGGCGGCCTCCGCTGCAGGTCCCAGATCGAAACTCTCGATGAGATCCTCGGCCCAATGGCGGCCGTGGCGGCGCACTCGAACCGGGGATGCTCTTTTGCGCGGCATTTTGCGCCGTCCGAACATGAGATACATGGGCAGCGCTACATAGGGCAGCGCAATCATCCCCAGCACCCAGGCGATCGCGATCGATGGCGGGCGGCGCTCGCGTATGACGCGCGTCGTCAATACATAGATGAGGACACTGACCAAGATGGCCAGCGAATGCACGGTAACCCGCGGAAACCACGCGCTCAGACGGGCTCCTGGCGAGCGTTACCATGAGTCGGGACGATGTGCGCCAGCTGGCGCAGCACGCCGGGAATCAGATCCGGAAGATCTTCCGCGAGCAATCCGGGCCCAAAAGCCGCGGCTGCGGCGCCGTGCATCCAGACTGCCGCGCATGCGGCGGCGAACGAGTCCATGCCCTGCGCCAGCAGTCCCAAGATCAGGCCGCCGAGCACGTCGCCGGAACCGGCGGTGGCGAGCGATGCGGGCGCATTGCTGTTGATACTGGCGCGGCCATCGGGGGCCGCGATGACGGTGTCGGACCCTTTCAACACGATGACTGCGCCGCTGCGCCGAGCTGCTGCTCGCGCCCGCTTGAGCTTATCGCCGTCAATCGAGAACAGGCGTTTGAACTCGCCTTCGTGAGGTGTGATGACGCAGGGTGCACGGATCGCGGCGAAAAGCTGGTCCGGATGCGCTGCGAGGGCCGTGATGGCGTCGGCGTCGAGCAGCACGGCTTTTCCGCTCGCCAAAATCTGCAGGGCTCGATCGCGCGTCGAATCATTCGCTCCGGCGCCGGGTCCTATCAGGCAGGCGGTGTAGCGCCGGTCGGCCAGCAGAGTGCCTAAGTCCTCGTCCCTGCTGAGCGGATGAACCATGATGCTGGTCAGCGCGGCCGCGTAGATCGGCAGGGCCTGCTCCGGCACGGCGATGGTGGTCAAGCCCGCACCGATGCGCGCAGCGGCGCGAGCGGCCATGCGTGCCGCTCCGGTCATGGGATAGCCGCCGATCAGGAGTGCATGGCCACGCGTGTATTTGTTCGCCGAGAATTGCGGCTGCGGCAGTTCCCCGAGCCATTGCTGCGGTGCATTTTCCCAGGTGTTGATACCGAGCGCATCGAAAACGCCGTCGGGAATGCCGATGTTCGCCACGATCACGTCGCCGCATAAATCGCGCGCTGGCAGCAGCACATGCGCGGGCTTTTTGCGCGCGAAGGTTACAGTGCAAGCGGCCGCCACAGCCCCGTCGGCGGTGCCACTGTCGCCCTGCACGCCGCTTGGCACATCGATGGCCACGATCGGGATGCCGCGACTTTTCACCAGCCCCAGGACTCCAGCCGTGCGTGCATCCAATGGCCGGTTCAACCCGGAGCCGAAGAGGGCGTCGACCACCAACTCGGCGCCCTCAATGGCCCCGGAGGCCAGGGGTTCCACTGCGCCCGGCCAGCGTTGCGCGTGAGCGAGGGCCGCGCCGCGCAGGGCATCGCGGTCCCCTACCAGCGCCACTTTCACCGTCCATCCAGACTGCGACATGGCCAGGGCGGTCACGAAACCGTCGCCGCCATTATTGCCGGGACCGCAGAGCACAGTGAGAGGCCGCGGCGTCCAGCGGCGCGCGATTTCTCCGGCAACCGCTCGTCCCGCACTCTCCATCAAGTCAAACACCGTCCTTTGGGCTGTCACGGCCAGCCGATCCGCCTCGTTCATCTGAGCGACACTGAGCAAAGCGTAGTCGCTGTTCCGTGGAGGCATGATGGTCCTGTGTGTTGAACAGTTAGCAGCTCTGTGGGCCCGGGCTGACTAGTTTAGGGGAAACGTGGCGCGTCGCGGCGAATCCCGCGCCAACTGACCGCTCACCAACGATCTGCGCCTGCTGGATCGCAACGTATTGACTGCAAGCGCGGACGATGCGAAACCGGATCTCGCTGATGACTTGCAGAAGGCGTTGGATACGGCGGTTTTTCGCCTCGGCAGCCTCTCGGACGTCGCTACGAGGCGGCCACGCTGCTGGAACCGAGCCGGCGCCACGCGTAGCTCACACTCTGCGGGTCTTTGGGCCGATGAAGTACCAAAGAATGAAGCCCAACACGGGCAAGAAAATCACCAGCACCGTCCATAGAACCTTGGTGCCCGTGTCGGCGCCGCTCTGAAGAATATTAACGAGCGCCCAGACGTCAGCGACCAAGACTATCAGCCCCCACAAGCCCCCTCGATACATCATGCACCCCGCGTAGCACTTGAAAGCCGTTACGCTACACCTTTGCGAAGCTTAGCGGCTCAAAAGATCAGTAGGATGCCGCCGGCGGCGCTCAGGCCCAGAACCAGCTTCTCGAAGAGACCTTGATTGATGTGCATCACGATCCAGCGCCCGGCCAAGATGCCTGCCAACACCGCCGGCGCCAACATCAAGTTGAATTCGAAACTGCGGGCGGTGATGAGTCCGAGGTCGACCATGAATGGCACCTTGAACAAGTTCAACAGCATGAAGAACACCGCGACGGTGCCGACGTACTCCAGCTTCGGCAGGCGCATGGCGACCAGATAAATCGCCATCAAGGGTCCGGCCGCGTTGGCGATCAGCGTGATAAAGCCCGCGGTGATGCCGATCGCGGCGCCCACCGTCCAATGAAACGCAGTGTCGGATGTGTCGCGCGACGGGGAAATGTAGCGCAGCCAATAACTCAGGGCTGCCAACGCGACAATGATGGCGCCGATCAGTATTTTAGCGGTGTGATCGGAAATCCGGCCGAGCGCGAGATAACCCAAGACCACGCCGGCGCCGGTCCATGGGAAGAGTCGCCAGAGATAGCGCCACTGCGTATGTTTGCGATAAGTCAGCACCGCAACGACGTCACCGAAAACCAATAGCGGCAGCACCAAGCCGCTGGCTTGCTTGCTGCTCGGAAACACATGCGTGAATAGCGCGACGGAGAGAATGCCCAGCCCGGTGATGCCGGCCTTCGCCACCCCGACCATGAACGCACCGAGCGCGACAAGAACCCACTGCAGCGGATCAGTTATCATTTCGAATGGCCAATCTATACCACGAAACCGCCGAGCCTGCCCCGGCGGGGCCGCCGCCAAGCGGCGACGGCCGCGCCGATGTGGTTGTCGTGGGCGGCGGAATCACCGGGCTTTCGACAGCTCTGCACCTCGCCGAATCAGGTAGACAGGTCGCATTGCTGGAGGCGCATACCGTGGGTTGGGGCGCTTCCGGGCGCAACGGCGGTCAAGTCAATCCCGGACTGAAATTGGACCCGGACGAGGTGGAAAGGCGCTACGGCGTCGATCTCGGCGGCCGCATGAATGCCTTGGCGGGCGGCGCGCCGGGGTTCGTGTTCGACTTGATAAAGCGGCTTGGCATCGATTGCCAGGCGCGTCGCAACGGCACCCTGCGCACGGCTAGCAGTGCGCATCAGGCGCAGCGGCTGCGGGCCACCGCGGCGCAACTGACGCGCCGCGGTGCTCCGGTCGAGTTACTGGAGGGGGCCGCTCTCGCGCAGGCGATCGGCACGGAGCATTACACGTTGGCACTGCTGGATCGGCGCGGCGGGGATTTGCATCCGCTGCGTTATGCGCGAGGCCTGGCGGCCGCCGCGCGCGCGGCGGGTGCGACTCTGTACGAGAATTCGCGCGCGCTCAGCGTGCGCAGCACCGGCCAGCTGTGGCACGTGAGCACGGCAACCGGCAGCATCGCCGCACCTCGCGTACTGCTGGCAACCAACGGCTATACGGACGATCTTTGGCCGACGCTGCGCGAGACCATCATCCCGGTGTTCGGCGCCATCGCGGCCAGCGCGCCGCTGACCGAATCGGTCGCGCGGGTCATCCTGCCGGGTCGATCGGTGGCGTACGAGATCGGGGCGATTACCCACTACTATCGCGTCGATGCGAGCCAGCGGCTGCTGTTCGGCGGCCGCGGACCCATGCGCGAGGTGTCCGAGGCAGCCTCGATCAAGCATTTGTTGGCCCATGCACGACAACTCTGGCCCGCGACCGAGGCGCTCGAGTGGACGCACGTGTGGGGTGGCCAGCTGGCGATGACCACCGATCACTATCCGCACATTCACGAGCCGCAACCCGGCGTGACCATTTGTGTCGGCTACAACGGTCGAGGAGTGGCCATGGCTGCGCTCATGGGGGCGCTGCTCGCGGCACGCATCGTCGACACGTCAGCGCGCTTCGACATGCCAATCAGCTCACTGCGGCGCATTCCGTTACACGCTTTCTGGCGCACCGGCGTGCGCGCCGCGATCATCCGCGGCCGCTGCAACGACTGGCTCGGAATCTGAAGCGGCCGATCAGTTATTGATATAGAAATGATGCAAGAGATGCAGATCGATGATCACGTCGAAGCTTTGATCGGTGGGCAATTTGGGACCGGTCGCGAAATAGTAACGTGAATCGATGGCGGCCACTTCGGGATGTAGATCATGCATCGCACGCTTGAACATTTCCCGCGGCACCCACTCCGAATTGGACGACAGTGAACCGAACTCGTCGTGATAGATGGTCGCGGTGGAAATGTCCGAGGGCGCCGATGCAATCGCGAAGATGCGCGGGCGGTGCGTGTCCAATCGCGACGCGTCGATGTGCACCTGTTTCGCTCCCGACATGATCAGCTGCCACTCGTTGCCTTGCGGGACCGCGATCAGTGCATAAACGTGATGTTGTGCCATCAAAAAGGCGCCCGCGATCACCAGCACCGCCAGCGTGCGCCGGGCGGCACTAGTCCAACTCTGCGTCAGCGCGGTGACCGAGGCGACCAAAAAACACAACAGCACGCCGGTGACAGCCAAGATGGTGCGGTAGGTCGCGTAGCGCTCGGAGGCGACCATGCTGATCGAGAAAGCGAAGGTGGGCAACACCAGTAATGCCGCCGACCAGATGATGCCGCGCGTACGCCCGTGGCGCCGCCACTCGAGGGCAGCGCCGGCGATCAGAATCAAGCCGACCAGGGCCGCGCAAGTAAAATAAAGGGCGTGATCGCGGTGATTATTGTCGTTCAGCACGAACAAGCTGAGCGCGTTCGGCAACGGCTCCTGTAGAAACCAAACGATTTTCTCGCCCCAGTGATGTTCGAATGCGATGCGTCCGGATTTGACGAACACATGCGCAGCGTACAGCACGCTCATGATGCAGTAGGCCAGACCCATGGTCACTACCACGAATCCAAGGTGGATGCCCGCCCAGCGTGCGGTTTGGGGCAGGCTGCGGCGGCGTTGGACGATCAGGGCCGCCGCCAGGGGGACCGCATAGAACATGGAACTCGATTGGTAAATGAGCGCGCTCACGACCATCAAGCCCAGCGCCAGTGCCCATTGGCCGACGGCGCGCCCGGCACCCGCGCTCAAACCGACGCTGAGTGCGACGTCAGCCGTGAAGAATCCGCCCACGGCCAACAGGGCCGCCACCGCGTAAGGCCAGCCAATCGCCCAAGAGGCGATGACCTGAGCCGATGGCGTCAGAGCGAGCAGAATGGCAAAACACAAGCTGCCGTTGAATGACCAGCCCAGGGAGCGCATACCACGGAAACTTACCAACGAAAGGGCGCCCAATAACAGCGAGGCGCCGAGACGCAGCCATTGCAGACTTTGAACGCTGTTGGCTTGCTCGAAGGTGGCCTGCAGCAGCCAGCCGTAAATCGGACGCGCAGCCGAAGAGCAGAATGCAAGCACCTTGCCAATCTCTTCGTGCGCCTCGCGCAAGTTCGAGTAATCGTCGCGCAGGCCGTAATCGTGAAAGGTCGCGGACCAGTAGGTGAGCACCGGGACCAACAACAGAAAGGCCGTCACCAACAACGCACGTAAGCCGAGCACTCGGGCGCGCGGAATAGCGACCGTGCCCGTGCCGATGGGCCCGGCGATGGCGGGTTCTGGGAGAGCAGTTTTCGGAAGCGTCGGTTGCAAATTTCACTCGCATTGCTGCACTACCGGCGCCGAGCAGGAGCCGGCCGCAATAGCCCTTCGAACGGAAACCAGCTGGGAAGACCTTTGGCTGCGGGTCGATTCTAGCGAGACGCCGCCGCAAAGCCGTGGGCTAATCGAAAAAAAG
>Ga0182030_10000524_pt1 | contig 72782 bp, 54 predicted proteins | sample 812S3MmetaG_FD_121299 | JGI IMG/M metagenome (GOLD analysis project Ga0182030, IMG submission 121299) | Permafrost microbial communities from Stordalen Mire, Sweden - 812S3M metaG (Illumina Assembly) | ecosystem: Environmental > Terrestrial > Soil > Wetlands > Permafrost | place: Sweden...
CGACTATTCTGCTCCACCCGGAATTGGAATCAAGGCAAAGCCGTTGGCGTGGACGTGAAGAAGTTTCTGGCATTCTGCTCCACCCGGAATTGGAATCAAGGCAAAGCCGGCGTCAGCGGTAGCACGTTCGGTGGCGATTCTGCTCCACCCGGAATTGGAATCAAGGCAAAGCATAGGCGCGGGTGCGTCGTTGCTTACTGCGATTCTGCTCCACCCGGAATTGGAATCAAGGCAAAGCAGAGAATCCAATGGCGAATTGTAGAGGTTAATTCTGCTCCACCCGGAATTGGAATCAAGGCAAAGCTGCACCCATGGGCTAGTCGAGCATCGCGTGATTCTGCTCCACCCGGAATTGGAATCAAGGCAAAGCTGCTTCGTCGCCGGCACCCCCGACGTCAACATTCTGCTCCACCCGGAATTGGAATCAAGGCAAAGCAGCGGAAGCAACCTGTGCAACTACCCACTAATTCTGCTCCACCCGGAATTGGAATCAAGGCAAAGCTGGAGTTCGTCCAGTAGTTCGGGCTGACCGATTCTGCTCCACCCGGAATTGGAATCAAGGCAAAGCCAAATACTACTACCACGCTGGGGCGACATGATTCTGCTCCACCCGGAATTGGAATCAAGGCAAAGCACTTCCTTCACGGCGTACAGCACTTCGGGATTCTGCTCCACCCGGAATTGGAATCAAGGCAAAGCTGGACGGTCAAACGGTTCGAAGCTCAAATGATTCTGCTCCACCCGGAATTGGAATCAAGGCAAAGCGAGTGCGACAACTGGCAACCGGGCGACATCATTCTGCTCCACCCGGAATTGGAATCAAGGCAAAGCAACAATGTCTCTGCCGCGCTCACTGCGACTATTCTGCTCCACCCGGAATTGGAATCAAGGCAAAGCAGCTTCCACCTGCAGAATGCGGCGCTGGGGATTCTGCTCCACCCGGAATTGGAATCAAGGCAAAGCCCAGTCTCTCGGCTCCCCGCCGTTCTTTTCATTCTGCTCCACCCGGAATTGGAATCAAGGCAAAGCCGCATGAAGAGCGAGTTCCAACAGCAAGGGATTCTGCTCCACCCGGAATTGGAATCAAGGCAAAGCACGAACACGGTGGTGGATGCCACCAACCTGATTCTGCTCCACCCGGAATTGGAATCAAGGCAAAGCACGGGCAAGTTCGGGGATAACTGTATGCTGATTCTGCTCCACCCGGAATTGGAATCAAGGCAAAGCCCCGCCGCCGAGGCGGGTAGCGGTCGGACCATTCTGCTCCACCCGGAATTGGAATCAAGGCAAAGCATTGCGTCCGAATGGAACCGCTCGCACGGAATTCTGCTCCACCCGGAATTGGAATCAAGGCAAAGCCCGGCTGATGGTGATCGCGGCCAAGGGGTCATTCTGCTCCACCCGGAATTGGAATCAAGGCAAAGCGGATCGCGAGCTTGATCTCGCTGACCCGCTATTCTGCTCCACCCGGAATTGGAATCAAGGCAAAGCTGGCAGGATTACCCGGTGAGCCACGTTGATATTCTGCTCCACCCGGAATTGGAATCAAGGCAAAGCATGAGCCTCAGCGCGCCCGCAGGGGGCGCCATTCTGCTCCACCCGGAATTGGAATCAAGGCAAAGCATGACGGGATGGGCTGTGCGATCTCGCAACATTCTGCTCCACCCGGAATTGGAATCAAGGCAAAGCATCAGCCGCTCGGGGTTGCGCTTCGCGGCGATTCTGCTCCACCCGGAATTGGAATCAAGGCAAAGCTGTCCAGAACCGGGCTTGCCGAGCACGTCAATTCTGCTCCACCCGGAATTGGAATCAAGGCAAAGCGATTACATTGCGTGCGTGGCCACCGACAGAATTCTGCTCCACCCGGAATTGGAATCAAGGCAAAGCGCGCGCGGCAGGGGCTACCCCACGCCGAAGATTCTGCTCCACCCGGAATTGGAATCAAGGCAAAGCAGGGGTGCAATGCCCCGGCGCAATTCGGCCATTCTGCTCCACCCGGAATTGGAATCAAGGCAAAGCAAACAATGCTGCATACGCCTCCTTTGAGGATTCTGCTCCACCCGGAATTGGAATCAAGGCAAAGCTCGCAGCAGCAGCTCGAGCTCTCGAGCTGCATTCTGCTCCACCCGGAATTGGAATCAAGGCAAAGCTGACTCCCAGTTCAAGATTGTCATCTCCGGATTCTGCTCCACCCGGAATTGGAATCAAGGCAAAGCAGGACGTGACGGCGCTGCTGCTGGGGTGCCATTCTGCTCCACCAGGAATTGGAATCAAGGCAAAGTGCGAACGGCTACCAGGCCTCCATGGCCGGCATTCTGCTCCACCCGGAATTGGAATCAAGGCAAAGCGGGGTGTTTGCGTGGATCGGTGATTCAACCATTCTGCTCCACCCGGAATTGGAATCAAGGCAAAGCCCTTCGGTGAGGCTTCAGTGGACGGGGCGGATTCTGCTCCACCCGGAATTGGAATCAAGGCAAAGCTATCATCATAACCGGGATGGCGGTGCTCCTATTCTGCTCCACCCGGAATTGGAATCAAGGCAAAGCATCGATCTCGAACGCCTGATGAAACAGGCATTCTGCTCCACCCGGAATTGGAATCAAGGCAAAGCAGTGGGTTCCTTGAGGGGATCACCGACGCGATTCTGCTCCACCCGGAATTGGAATCAAGGCAAAGCAAGGCCCCCGCCGATCCTTGGACCGGCGGATTCTGCTCCACCCGGAATTGGAATCAAGGCAAAGCGGCGATTCCGGCGAGGACGAACTGGTATCGATTCTGCTCCACCCGGAATTGGAATCAAGGCAAAGCGGCACCGGGACCACCATCGCGACCAATTTCATTCTGCTCCACCCGGAATTGGAATCAAGGCAAAGCCTCGCCGGGGTTGCCTCCACGGGGACCGCCATTCTGCTCCACCCGGAATTGGAATCAAGGCAAAGCATGGACCACTTCAATACCGCGCGGATGACCGCCACCGGGTGGCGGAGTATCCATGAGGAAAGCGCGCTGCGCAGTCGGGGGGCTGCGAATCGTCCGTCCGCGCGGTGGGGGGCTCCCATCGCGTAGCGATGATCGCCGGTATCCGTGGACCTCGGTCCGCGGATCACGTGTCCGGAGGATCTCCCGCGCCGCGTAGCGTCGCGCGGTGCGTTGTCGGACGCGCCGCGTCGGATGCGCACACGGCGGCGTACGCCATCGTCGGCATGCACCTGGCGCTGGGCGGCGGCTCGAGCGACGCTACGCGGCGCGAGGTGCATTCCAGCGACGGACCGTGGACGGAGGTCCACGGCTGCCATCGTACGCCGCCATCGGGCGAAGCGGATTCCGGTCACGCCGGGCGGCCCTCCGAGCGGCGGCGGGCGCAGGCCCGCAGGCGATCCCATTGCGCCCGGTTCAGCCGCACGCCCGGCCTTGCCTTCTGGATCAGTCCGACCGCCTCCTCCGCCGTCCGGGCCTGGCCGCGCGCGATGAGCAAGGCGGCCGCGAACAGCCCCGTGCGGCCGTGTCCCTGGGCGCAGTGGATGAAGATGGGACCCGCTGGAATCGCGGCGAGCTCCCGCTCCAATTCCTCCAGGGTGGGCACCGATCCATCCAACACCGGGAAGGCGCGGTATCCCGGACGGCGGCGGATGGCGGCCGGTTCCTGGAATTCGGCGGTGAGATCCACCCACACGCGGCAGCCGGAAGGAACCTCGCGGGCCAGCAGGCGGCGGCCGACGTACACCTCCCCGTCCAACCGATCCCAAGGTGCCTCCCGTCCGAGGAGGCGGGTGAGGTGGAAGATTCCCAACGAGAGGGAGTGGAGGGGAAGGCCGATCGCCCAACTCCAGGCGGCGAGGCGGCCATCCGGTCGCTTGCCAAGCAGGCGCGGATTGCGTCCGGCGTGGGCCAGTCCCAGCAGCACGAAATCCCCCCCCAGCCAGAGGGCGAGCCGGCCCCATCCCCCGGCCTGCCAGCCGGCGAGGCAAATGGCGGCACCCACCGCAGGGAGCAACCAGCAGTAGCTCATGGGGCGGGATGGGCGCCGCGGGCAGCCGCCGTTGCGCGTTGGCCAGATCTGTTCACGGACCCGAGCTTATTCCCCGCGCCCACGGATTGTCGAGGCCGGGCTCCGCTGAGCAGGGTGGCTGGTTGTGCCCGGGCCGGCGGGCCAAAAAAAAGGCCGCCCCACGGGAGTGGGGCGGCCTTGGAATGAGAGGTTGCGAAGCGCTTACTTCTTCGCCGCCTTTTTGGCGGGCTTGGCGGCGGCTTTTGCCGGGGCCTTGGCGGCCGGCTTCGCGGCCGGCTTGGCCGCCGTCGCGGCGGTGTCTTCCAACGCGGCTTGGGCCGCGGCGAGGCGCGCCACCGGCACGCGGTAGGGCGAGCAGCTCACGTAGGTGAGGCCAAGCTTGTGGCAGAACTTGACGCTGTCCGGGTCGCCACCGTGCTCACCGCAGATGCCGAGCTTGATCTCGGGCCGGGTCGAGCGGCCCTTTTCGACCGCGATCCGCATGAGCTGGCCGACGCCGCTCTGGTCGATCGAGGCGAACGGATTCTTCTTCACGATCTCCGCCTCGGTGTACGGCGGGAGGAAGGAACCGGAGTCGTCACGGCTCATGCCCAGGCAGGTCTGGGTCAGGTCGTTGGTGCCGAAGCTGAAGAAGCTCGCCGTCTGGGCGATTTCATCGGCCGTCAGCGCGCCGCGCGGGACTTCGATCATGGTGCCCACGAGGTAGTCGAGCTTCACCTTCTGCTCGGCCATGACTTCCTTGGCCACGCGGTGGACGACCTCGACCTGCAGGTCGAGCTCGCGCTTGAAACCGACGAGCGGGATCATCACCTCGGGCTTGACCTTGATGCCGGCCTTCTGGACCTCGGCGGCGGCCTCAAACACAGCCCGGGCCTGCATCTCGGAGATTTCCGGATAAACGATCCCGAGGCGGCAGCCGCGGAACCCGAGCATCGGATTGAACTCGTGGAGTTCCTTGACGCGCTGTTTGATCTTCTCGACGGGGACACCCATCTTCGTGGCGAGATCCTTCTGCGCGGCATCCTCGTGCGGGAGGAACTCGTGCAACGGCGGGTCGAGGAAGCGGATGGTGGCCGGGAAGCCCTTGAGCGCCCGGAAAATCCCGGCGAAGTCGCCCTTCTGGTACGGGAGCAGCTTGGCCAGGGCGGCCTTGCGCTCCGCGAGCGTGCTGGCGAGAATCATCTCGCGCATGGCGTCGATGCGGTTCCCCTCGAAGAACATGTGCTCCGTGCGGGTGAGCCCGATGCCGGTGGCGCCGAAGGCGATCGCGTTGGCGGCCTGTTCCGGGGTGTCGGCGTTGGTCCGGACCTGCAAGCGGGTGACCTTCGAGCACCAGTCCATCAACTTCTGGAACATCTGATAGGTCGCCGCGGACTTCGGATCGAGGGTCTTCTCGATGAGGACCTGGATGATCTCGGAGGCCGCCGTCGGAATCTCGCCGGGGTAGATGTTGCCGAGGGTGCCGTTGATCGAGAGGAAGTCGCCCTCCTTGTAGGTGACCCCGTCGACCGTGACGGTCTTGGTGGAGTAGTCGATCTGGAGCGCCGAGGCGCCACAGACGCAGACCTTGCCCATCTGCCGGGCCACGAGGGCCGCGTGCGAGCTGACGCCGCCCTTGGCGGTGACGATGCCTTCCGCCGCGATCATGCCGCGCAGGTCCTCGGGCGAGGTTTCGTTGCGGACGAGCAGCACCTTCTCACCCTTTTCGGCGGCCGCGGCCGCGCGGTCGGCGTTCAGGTAGATCTTGCCGGTGGCCGCGCCGGGGCCGGCGGGCAGGCCCTTGGCGATGCATTTGGCGGCCGCCTCGGCCTTGGTGTCGAAGATCGGCGCCAGCAACTGGTCGAGCTGGTCGGCCGGGTTGCGGCGAATGGCGGTCTGCCAGTCGATCAGCTTCTCATTGACCATGTCCAGCGAGAACTTGAGCGCCGCGAACGCGGTGCGCTTGCCGTTCCGCGTCTGGAGCATGAACACCTTCCCGTCCTGGATGGTGAACTCGAAATCCTGCACATCCTTGAAGTGCGTCTCGAGCGTCTTGCGGATGATCTCCAGCTCGTCGAACGCCGCCGGCATCTGCTTCTTCAATTCCGCGACCGGCTCGGGCGTGCGGATTCCCGCCACCACGTCCTCACCCTGCGCGTTGATGAGGAATTCGCCGTAGAACTCCTTGTTGCCGTTCGCCGGATTGCGCGTGAAGGCCACGCCGGAGCCCGAGTTGTCGCCCGTGTTGCCGTACACCATGGCCTGCACATTGACCGCGGTTCCCCACTCGGTGGGGATGTTGTACTTCCGGCGATAGACGATCGCGCGGTCGTTCATCCAGGAGCCGAACACGGCGCCCACCGCGCCCCAAAGCTGCTTCCACGGGTCCTGGGGGAACTCCTTGCCGGTGCGTTCCTTGATCAGGGCCTTGAACCGGACCACCAACTGCTGCAGGTCGCCGACGCTCAGCTTGGTGTCCTCGATGTCCTCGTGGTGGAGGTCGTGCTTCAAGCCCTCGATGACCACTTCGAACGGCTCGTGATCCTCACCGGCGCGCTTCTGCACGCCCATGACGACGTCGCCATACATTTGGATGAAGCGGCGGTAGCAGTCCCAGGCGAAGCGCTCGTTGGCGGTGGCCTTGACCAGGGCCAGCACGGTCTGGTCGTTCAGCCCCAGGTTCAGGATCGTGTCCATCATCCCGGGCATCGAGTCCCGCGCGCCCGACCGCACCGAGACCAGCAGCGGCATCGCGCCCTTGTCACCAAACTTGGTCCCCATGATCTTCTCGAGGAACGCCATGCCTTCCCGGGTCTGGCCTTCGAGTTCCTTGGGGTAGGTCCGCTTGTTGTCGTAGTAGTAGGTGCAGACCTCGGTGGTGATGGTCATTCCGGGCGGCACCGGCAGGCCGATGCGGCTCATCTCGGCCAGGTTGGCCCCTTTGCCACCCAGCAGCGGCTTCATCGAGCCGTTGCCGTCGGCTTTTTTGTTACCAAACAGGTAAACGTATTTTGCGGATTTCGTATTGGTTGCCATAAACAATCACAATCTTTCAGTAATCAGGTTTGTTGCGGGAAAAACATTCCGCCGAAACAGTAGCGCGAATGTATCAAACCCCCCCGGGGTGTCAACGCGGATGTGCCCGGCCCCTCGCCGGGCGCGCCGCCGGGGGCTGTCGCCGGGCCGGGCAGGGGGCCGCGCCTTTGGTCCTCCGCCACCCCCCGAACGGCGAAGATCCGGCTCGCTTCGCGCCCGCCCTTGGGCTATCTATTCCGCGGCTCGCGTCCGGGATGTCGCATCGCGTCCCTCCGCCCGCCCAAGCATCGGTTGCCGGTCTCCCGGCCGAACCTTGTGGAATGTCCGGCCGCCCCTGGAATTATGCACGTGGTCATGCTCGCTTCCGAATGCGCCCCTGCCGCCAAGGTCGGCGGGTTGGGCGATGTCGTCCACGGGCTTTCCCAAGAGTTGGTGGCCCGGGGGCATCGCGTCGAGATCATCCTCCCGAAGTACGACTGCCTCCGCCTCGACCGGGTGGAGGGTCTGGCCCTCGAACCGGCCCCCCTGAGCGTTCCCTGGCAGGACGGGAGCGTCCTGTGCGAGGTGTATTCGGGGCTTATTGACGGCCTCGATTGCCGTTTCATCGCGCCGGGCGCGACGCACCCCTACTTCCAGCGCGGCAGGTTTTATGGCAGCCCGGATGACGTCGAGCGGTTCACTTTCTTCAGCCGCGCCGCGTTGGAATGGTTGCACCAGACGGGTGCCCGCCCGGATGTCCTGCATTGCCACGACTGGCAGACCGCGCTGGCGCCGGTGTTGCTCTACGAGATCTATGAGCGGCTCGGCATGGATCAAACCCGGGTCTGTTTCACGCTGCACAACCTGGCGCATCAAGGCCTCACGGACGCCAAGACCCTGAGCTGGGCGGGACTCAACCCCGCCAGCCTCCTGACCCCCGACCGGCTGCTGGACGCTCGTTGGCCCGGGGCGGTGAACCTGATGAAGGGCGGCATCGTCTATTCCAACCACGTCACCACGGTTTCCCCCACCTACGCCCGCGAGGTGATGTCCTCCGCCTTGGGGATGGGCCTGGAGCCGACGCTCGCGGCGCATCAGGACAAGTTCAGCGGCATTCTGAACGGGATCGACCATCGCGCCTGGGATCCGGCCCGGGACCCGCGAATAGCGGCGCCGTTCGACGCGGCCACCCTCGACAAGAAGTACGAGAACAAGCGGGCTCTGCGCGCGCGGCTCGGTTTGCGGGAGGGGTTCAAGCCGCTGGTCGCCTCCATCGGGCGGCTCGATCCGCAGAAGGGGGTGGATCTCATCCGCCAAGCCATCCCTTACTGCCTCAACAGTGGCGCGCAGTTCGTTTTGCTCGGCTCCAGCCCCGTGCCGGAAATCCAACGGCAGTTCGAGGCCCTGCGCGACCAGTACGAATCCAGTGCTGACTGCCGGCTCGAACTGGCCTACAACGAGGAGCTTTCCCGGCTGATTTACGCGGGCGCCGATCTGATCCTCGTGCCCAGCCGTTACGAGCCGTGCGGGTTGACGCAACTCATCGCGCTGCGCTACGGGACCATCCCGGTGGTGCGGCGGACCGGTGGGCTGGCCGACACCGTGGTGGACGCCGGAGACGAGGGGGCTGCCGCGGAGAGCCGGAACGGCTACCTCTTTGCCGACTATTCCTGGGCCGGGTTCGAGCCCTCCCTGCGCCGGGCCTTGGGTCTTTGGTTTGCTTACCCGTGGGAGTTTCGCGACCTCATCGTTAATGCCATGCGTTGCGACTTCTCCTGGCGCCACCCCGCGGCCGAATACGAGAAGATCTACCAGCGTATCCGGCCTTGACCCCACGCTGGATTCGCCAGCCGGGGCGATCCGGGGTAGCTTCCCGCCATGACGCGATTCTTACTCGGAGGCAATGGGAGGCGTGCCAGCGCGATGGCGCTTGCCTGGGCGCGCGCCTGCCTGGTTCTGTCCCTCGCTGCCCTCAGCCTTCGTGCCCCGGCCGAGGATTGGCCGTGCTGGCGCGGCCCACGGCTGGATGGTTCCAGCCTCGAGACCGGGGTGCCCATCCATTGGAGTCCGACGAGCAACATCCTCTGGAGGACCGAGATTCCCGGGATCGGCCACGCATCGCCCATCGTCTGGCGGGATCGGGTGTTCGTCGTCACCGCCCTGGACGAAACCCAGGACCGGGTGCTGCTCTGCCTGGATCGGGCGACCGGTAAGATCCTCTGGCAGCAGACAGTCCTGACTTCGCCCTTCGAGCCCAAGCACTCACTCAACAGCTTTGCCTCCAGCACTCCGGCCACCGACGGGGAATCGGTTTTTGTCGCTTTCCTGGACCGTGCTGAGATGTTCGCGGCGGCCTACGATTTCGCCGGGCACCTCCGTTGGGCCGTGCGCCCCGGCCCGTTCGCGAGCCGTCACGGGTTTTGCACTTCGCCGATCCTCTACCGGGACAAGGTTCTGTTGAACGGGGACCACGATGGCGACTCGTACTTGGTGGCCTTGAGCCGGGCGGACGGACGGGTGCTTTGGAAGACGCCCCGGGACAACCACACCCGGAGCTACTGCGCGCCCCTCGTCCGCGAGATGGCCGGCCGCCTGCAAATGGTGCTCTCCGGGGATAAATGCGTCGCCAGTTTCGACCCCGAGACCGGGTCGCGGTATTGGGTGATCGATGGCCCCACCGAGCAGTTTGTCGCCTCGCCGGTCTATCATCCCAAATCCGGCTTGGTGCTCATCACCGGCGGGTTTCCGGATCACCATACGCTGGCCATCCGACCGGACGGCACGGGGAACGTGAGCGGGACGCACATCGCCTGGCGCACCACCGAAGGCGCCGCCTATGTGCCATCACCCATCATCGAGGGCGACTATTTCCTGGTCGCGGCCGATGGCGGCGCGGCGCACGGCTTCGAGGCGGCCACCGGCAAACCGGTCTGGAAGGAGCGCCTGGGCGAGGAACACGCCTCGCTGGTGTCCGCCGAAGGGCGGGTCTATTTCCTAAACGACCGCGGGGTGATGAACGTGGTGCGGCCCGGGCCGAAGTTCGAGCGGGTCGCGCAGAATGAAATCGGCGAAAAATGCTTCGCCTCCCCCGCCATCAGCCGGGGCCGGATGTTCCTCCGCGGCGAGAAACACCTGTTCTGCATCGGGGAGAAATGAGGAGACGATGGAGGCGGACCGGACGGGGCTTCCCTCCCTTGCCGTCACCGGTTGTTTCCCGCCCCGGCAACCCCCGCCGTCCCCTTGTCCGGCCGGTCCCAAAGGTGATTGATGACGTAGAGCAGCGCCACGCCACTGACTACGAAAACCGCCAGCAACTCGCAGGCGGGTACTGTCCGTCCATAGAGGAAGTTGCCGATGCTGAAGAGGGACGACCAGATCACGAGGCAGCCTGAAACCCATCCCAGCGTGGCCATGCCCATGTGGTCGCCCTGCGGCCCGAGGGCGGTGTCGCCCGACTCGGCGCGGATGTCGCTCCAGCCCGGTCCCGCCGGGCGCACCTTGCGGTAAAACGAAATCAGCTTTTCCCGGTCGGTCGGGGCGGCGGTGAAGGCCGTGATCACCCAGCAAACCGTCGTGAAGGCCACCGAGCAGATCACGGTCTCGGCGAAGGGCAGCTCGTGGCCGGTCTTTTTCATGACCACGAAGAACACCGAGATGACGAATGAGCTGACCATGGCCACCACCTCGCACCAGGCGTTGATCCGCCACCAGAACCAGCGCAGCAGGTAGAGGAGTCCGGTCCCCGCGCCGATGGAAATCAGAATCTCAAACGCCTCCTGGGCGGAGGTCATGTTGAGGCTCAGGATGGCCGCGACCACGTAGAGCCCCAGGGTGCAGACGCGCCCGACATTCACGTAGTGCCGTTCGCTCGCGCTCGGGGAGATGAACCGGCGGTAGAAATCATGCACCAGGTAGGAGGAACCCCAGTTCAGGTGGGTCAGGATGGTGGAGGAATTGGCGGCGATCAGCCCGCCCACCATCAGGCCGACGAAGCCCACCGGCAGGAACTTCAGCATGGCGGGGAAGGCGCTGTCGTGGCCGATCAGCTTGGGATCGGCGGCGGGGAAGGCGGCCTGGATGTCCTTCAGCTCGGGGAAGATGATGATCGAGCAGAGCGCCGTGATAATCCACGGCCAGGGCCGCAGCACATAATGCGCGAGGTTGAAGAAGAGGGTTCCGCCGAGCGCATCGCGCTCGGACTTCGAGGCGAGCATCCGCTGCGCGATGTAGCTGCCCCCGCCCGGCTCCGCGCCGGGATACCAGTTGGCCCACCAGCCGATCGCGATCGGCATGATGAAGATCATGAGCGCCAGCTGCCACATCGAAAAATTGGGCAGGATGTCGAGGATGGGCTGGCCCGTGCCGTTGATCGGCGACAGGACGGGCGAGCCGTGGGCCATGTTCACCTGCTGGGCCCCGAGGGTGGCGACGAGTTGGTGCAGGCCGGCCAGCCAGCTCGTCCCCACCCCGGTCTTGATGGCGACCTGCTTCAGGCTGAAATAGGCCGCGGCGAACACCGCGGTCATCTTGATGAAGAACTGCACCATGTCGATCACCAGCACGCCCCACAGGCCGGAGTGCGCGGCGAACACGACATTCAGGATGCCGCAGATGAGGATCGTCTGCCAGGGAGGCATGCCGAAGAGGATGTTGGCGATCTTGCACCCCGCGAGCGTCACCATTCCCATGATGAAGCAGTTGAAGAACAGTCCGAGATAGACGGCGCGGAAACCGCGCACCACGGAGGCCGCTTTCCCGGAGTAGCGCAGTTCGTAAAACTCCAGATCAGTCAGCACGCCGGCCCGGCGCCAGAGCCGCGCGAAGAAGAAGACGGTCGAGACCCCGGTCAGCACGAAGGCCCACCACTGCCAGTTTCCGGCCACGCCGAACTTTCGCACCTGTTCGGTCACCCAGTTGGGGGTGTCGCTGCTGAAAGTGGTCGCCACCATAGAGAGGCCGGCCAGCCACCAGGGCACCGAACGGCCGGAGGCGAAGAACTCGGAGGTGTTCTTGCCCGCCCGCTTCCCGAAAAACAGCGCGGGAACGAAGCAGATAAAGAGCGAGGCGAAAACGATGATCCAATCGATGACCTGCAGCTTCATATCGGGTGCCAGTGCTGACGCAAACCAACGCGGCCCTCCGGCCGCCCCACGGGGCGCCCGGGCGGCATGCCGCCGCGAACGTACGCGCCGGGCCGATGGTCAAGTAACTTAAAGTCTGTTCCCCAAAACACAAGCCGCGTTTGGGCCGGCGTCCCGCGTCCGGCCTTTGGCCTTCGTTGACACCCCCCGGCCCCCGCGGCTATAGTTCGCGCCGCTTAAACTGTATGAATCAGCACCCGCATGTGGCCGTGGTCGGCGCGACTGGCGCCGTCGGCATCGAGATGATCAAGACCTTGGAGCGGCGCAATTTCCCCGTGGGGAAACTGACCCTGCTCGCGTCCTCCCGATCGGTCGGCAAGAAACTCCCGTTCCGCGGGGGGGAGATCACGGTTACCGAGCTGACCAAGGACTCGTTTGCCGGAGTGGATATCGCGCTCTTCAGCGCCGGTGGATCGATTTCCCGCGAATACGCCCCGATCGCGGCCAAGGCGGGTTGCGTGGTGGTGGACAACTCGAGCGCCTTCCGCATGGACCCCACCGTCCCGCTGGTGGTGCCCGAGATCAATGGCGCCGATGTGAAGAGCCACCAGGGGATCATCGCGAACCCCAATTGCACCACCGCAATCACCCTGATGGCGCTCTATCCGCTGCACCAGGCGTTTGGCTGCCAGCGCATTTTCGCCTCCAGCTACCAGGCCGTTTCCGGCACCGGCGCGAAGGCGCTCGCCGAGCTCGAACAGCAGGTCGGCCAGATCGTCCGCGGCGAGCCGGTCACCCGCGAAGTCTATCCGCACCAGATCGCCTTCAACGTCCTGCCGCACGTGGATTCGTTCCTCCCCACCGGTTACACCAAGGAGGAGATGAAGATGGAGAACGAAGGGCGCAAGATCATGCACCACCCCGCCTTCCGCGCGAGCGTGACCTGCGTCCGCGTGCCGGTGTACCGGGCGCACTCGGTCGCCGTGAGCGCCGAATTCGAAAAGCCCGTCAGCTTGGAGGCGGCGCGGGCCGTGCTGGCGCGTGCTCCCGGCCTGGATGTCGTGGACGACCCGGCGAAGTGCGAATACCCCCTGCCGCTGTACCAAACCGACAAGTTTAACTGCGCCGTCGGCCGCCTGCGCCTGGACTGCGCGCTCGACAACGGGCTTTGCTTCTGGGTGTCGGGGGATCAGTTGTTGAAGGGGGCGGCCCTCAACGCGGTCCAGATCGCCGAGGTCCTGCTCGCCTGACGCCCCCCGCGCGGGCAGCCGGCATGCCGTGATGACTTCAGCACCTCCTTGGAAACCGGAGGCGCTTTTGCGCCTCATTCTCGGGGTGTTCGTTTGTCTTTACGCCGGCTCACTCGCCGACGCCGTCTTGTACTATTGGCAGTCCAGCCTGCGGGTCGGGCCGGTTGGCTTTCACCTCTTGGCGATGGTTTCGGCGGGCTGCCTGGGGGGGAGCCTGGCATCCCTCCGGCAGGCGCTGACGATGGAGAACCTCGTGCGTCGGCTGGCCATCGTGCTTGGGCTTCTTTATGCCGGCCTGGTCACCGGTATCTTCGTGGAGAAGCAGGCCCACCCCGCCGACCTGTCGGTGGCTCAGATGGTGGTTCACACCTTGTGTGCGTACGGCCTTGGCTTGGTGCTCGCCGGCTTCTTCCTCCGCGAGCACCGCGTGACTTGGGCCGATGCCTTCGGGTTGGCCACCCGGCCGGGCTGGGCGCTGGCGTGCGGTCTCGTCGCCGCCGCGGCCTTTCTTCCGGTGGGCCGGCTGATCGAGGAGGGGATGAACTGGTTCCTGACCCACCTCGCGCCCGCCGCCTTGAAGCCCAAGGAGCAGAACGTGGTGACCATCCTGCGCGCCGCCGCCACCTGGCGGGAGCGGGGCGTGCTGGCGGTCGTCACCATCGTCCTCGCTCCGGTGGCCGAGGAGGTTTTCTTCCGCGGCATCCTCTATTCGGCGGTGAGGCAGGCAGGGTTCCCCCGGCTGGCATTTTGGGGGACGGCGGCGCTTTTCGCCCTCGTCCATCTCAACCTGCTGACCTTCGTCCCGCTGCTCGCGCTCGCACTCGCCCTGACCCTCCTTTACGAACGGACCGGCAACCTGCTCGCCTCCATCGCCGCCCACAGCGCCTTCAACGCGGCCAATTTCGCCATGCTCTATTTCTTCTGACGGCCATGACCGAGTTCGAACTCATCGATTTGGTGACCCGCGGGCTGGCCACCAACCCCTCCGTGGTGGCCGGTCCGGGTGACGACTGCGCCATCCTGGACCTCGGGATCCCGGACCGCTGGCTGCTGCTGAAAACCGACGCGGTCGTGGAGGGAATCCACTTCGTGAAGGACGCACCCGCGGAGAAGGTGGGCCGCAAGGCGCTCGGCCGTTGCCTGAGCGACATCGCCGCCATGGGCGGCACGCCCACCGCCGCGCTCGTCACCCTGGCCTTGCCGCCGGGCTATGACCCCGATTATGTCCGGCGCCTTTACGACGGTCTCGACGCCCTGGCGCGCCGCTACGAGGTGGCGGTGGTCGGGGGCGAGACCACGACGAACCCCGCCGGCCTCCTCGTTTCGATCTCCCTGGTCGGCTGGGTGGGGCGGGGGAAGGCCATCCTCCGGTCCGGCGCGGTCCCGGGCGACGCCATTTTCGTGACCGGTGAACTGGGCGGATCGCCGACCGGCAAACACTTCGATTTTGACCCCCGGCTCGAGGAGGGACGCTGGCTGGCGGCCGGCTGGCCCGTCCACGCCATGCTCGACCTCAGCGACGGCCTGGCCGGCGACCTGCGGCACATTCTGAAAGCCGGGAAGGTCGGGGCGGAGATCCTCTCCAAGGCGGTGCCGATCAGCCGGGCCGCCAAGCTGGCGTCGCGGAGCGGGACCTCACCCAAAGCCCCCTTGGCAGCCGCGCTGACCGATGGGGAGGATTTCGAACTTCTCTTCACGCTCCCGGCTGCCTCGGCCGTCCGCCTGGTGGACGCTTGGAAAGCCCGGTTCCCCGGGGTCCGGCTCAGTTGCATCGGGCGGATCACGGCGCACGAGGGGCTGGTTATCCGGGACCGTTACGGGGAGCGGTCCGCTGATGAGCATGGCTACACACATTTCGCATAGCCCGCAGGACACGGAGGCCTTGGGTGCCGCGCTGGCCCAAATCGCCCGGGCGGGGGATGTCTTCGCCCTGCGCGGCGACCTCGGGGCGGGCAAGACGCAGTGGGTGCGCGGGTTTGCCCGCGGGCTGGGATTTGCCGGCCGGGTGCACTCGCCCACCTTCGCGATCGTGAACATCTATTTTGGCGGGCGGCTCCCGATTTTCCATTTGGACCTCTACCGGCTCGAAACCCCGGCCCAGGTCCAGTCGGCCGGCCTGGATGAGTATCTCCGGCCCGCCGGGGTCTCCGTGGTGGAGTGGGCGGAACGGTGGCCGGAATTGGCGGCGCCCCCCGCGACCGGGGAGGGCCGGGTCATTTGGCTGGATTTCGCCTCAGCCGGCCCCGAGGGGCGGTCAATCACCTATGAACATCCTGGCGCTTGAGTTTTCCTCCCCGGTCCGGAGTGTCGCCGTGGCGCGGCTCGACCCCGCCGGGGTGGCGGTCTTGGGGACCGCGGAATCCGCCTTTGATGAATCCGACCGCCAATCGAGCGACGCCCTGACCCTCGTTGACCAGGCCCTGCGCGCCGGCGGGATCGACCGCGCCGCGATCGGGGCGGTCGTGGTCGGCCTTGGTCCCGGCTCCTACACCGGCATTCGCGGTGCCATCTCGCTGGCCCAGGGATGGGAACTGGCGACCGACGCCCGCCTCCTGGGGATCGGCTCCGCGGCGGCGATCGCTGCGGGGGCCCTCTCCGCGGGCGTGCAGGGACGCGTGGGCGTGGTGATCGACGCGCAACGCGGCGAGTTTTACCTCGCCGGTTTCGAACTCGGGACCGAAGTGCGGGCCTCCGCCCCGCTCCGGCTCGCGTCCGCCGCGGAGGTGGCCGCTTGCCGCGACTCCGGCGCGCTGCTGGTAGGGCCGGAGGTCACCCGCTGGTTTCCCGAGGGGCGGGTGATCGCCCCCCGCGCTGCCGCCTTGGCCGCGCTGGCCGCCGGGCGCGATGGTTTCGTTACGGGGGGTCAATTGGAGCCCATTTACTTGCGCACGCCGCAGTTCGTCAAAGCGCCCCCGCCGCGGCCGCTTCCCACGCATTGACCCGATCCCCATGAAAGCAGCGATCCTGTACGGCAAAGAACATGTCCGCGTGGAGGAGATCACCCCCGCCGCCCTCGGCCCGGGCGAGGTCCGCATCCAGATCGAAGCCGCACTTACCTGTGGCACGGATCTCAAGGTCTTCAAGCGCGGTTACCACGCGCGCATGATCGTCCCCCCCGCGGTTTTCGGCCACGAGTTGGCGGGAGTGATCTGCGAGGCGGACCACCGGGTGAACCGTTGGCGGGTGGGGGACCGGGTGGTGGCCGCCAATTCCGCCCCTTGTGGCGAGTGCGATCCCTGCCGCCGGGGTCAGGAGAACCTCTGCGACGATCTGTTGTTCCTGAACGGCGCGTACGCGGAGTCCATCGTCGTCCCCGATCGGTTGGTGCGGCGGAACCTGCTGCATCTCAAGGAGGGGACCGCCTTCCGTGACGCGGTGCTGGTGGAGCCCCTCGCGTGTGTGGTGCAGGGGGTCGAAGACACCCGCCTGGCCGCGGGGGAACGGGTGCTCGTCATCGGTGGGGGGCCCATCGGGCTTATGTTCACCGCACTGGCGCGGCACCTGGGCTGCGAGGTCACGGTGGCGGGCCGGGGGCGGCACCGGCTCGAAACCGCGCGGCGTTTGGGGGCGGCCACGGTGGTCGAGGTCCCGGCCAGCGGCGACCTCGTGCCGCTCCTGCCCGCGCCGGCTGCGTTCGACGTGGTGATCGAGGCCGTCGGCAAGCCGGAGACTTGGGAAGGGGCGGTACGATGTGTCCGCAAGGGGGGACGGGTCAACTTCTTCGGCGGTTGCCCCGCCGGCACGGAGGTGAAACTCGACACCGGCCTGATCCACTACTCAAACCTCACGCTCCTCGCGAGCTTCCATCACACCCCGCGCACCATCCGCCGGGCGTTGGAGTTCATCGAGAGCGGCGTGATCCACTCCCGGGATTTCGTGGACGGGGAATGTCTCCTTGCTGATTTGCCGGAGCTCTTCAAGACCATGGCCGCGGGGAATCATGCGGTCAAAACCCTGATCCGCGTCCGGAATTGATCCCCTCCCTTTTCTCGTAGCGGCGTTTGTGAAAACGCCGCTGATCTCTTTCGCCCCCACGGCTCCCGGACGATCCGGGCACCGCTATTCAGCCGACGCGGGGCCTTTGGTTCAGGACGTCACGCCGCTGCCCGAATCGCGGTCACCAAGGGAATAGTGCGGCGCTTTTACAAGACGCCGCTACGCCTGTTTGGACTTTCCCGCGGCCTTCATCTGCCGGTGCACGAAGAAATAATAAAGCGCCCCGACCACCGCGACGAATCCCGCCACCCAGAGCGAAATGCGGTGCAGTTCCCCCTTCATCAGCGCCTCGTCCTGCCCCATTTTGACCCCCGCCCACGCCAGGATCGCGCACCAAATCCCCGAGCCGAGCACGGTATAGAGGGAGAAAATCCGGAAATCCATCCGGACGATGCCGGCGGGGATGCCGATCAAATGCCGCACCACCGGCAGCAGCCGCGAGATGAAAATGCCCAGCGCACCATAATGCGCCGCCCAGTTCTCGGCCCCCTCGATCTTCGCGGCCGATACCATGACGAGGCGTCCATACCGCAGCACCAGCGGTCGGCCCGCCAGGCGTGAGCACCAATACATCACCGCCGCGCCGACCCACGAACCGAGCGTGCCAACCAGCACCACCCCTGCCACACTGATCGGAATCTGGTGGGTGTACGCCAGATGGGCCGCCGGGGGAATGACTACCTCGCTGGGGATCGGCACGACCGAGCTCTCCATCGCCATGAGGAGCCCAATGATCGTCGCCGGACTGGAGCCCAGCGCCCCCTTGTACCACAAGATCAGCTTGTTTAGCATCGGGCCGGGTTTATAGCCGAAAGCCGCGTGGTAGGGAAGCGGCTTTATGTCCTGCGCGGACGGGCATCGTACCGCCCGAGGACCGGGCGGGGACGCCTCAACCCCTCACTCCGTCGCCACCGGACGACCCGCCGTCAGCCTGCCGTTCCTCCCAGCCGCCGCAGGTACTCGTAGGTGTAGATGCCAGAAGCATGGCCGTCGCCCCAGAGCGGTTGAAGGGCGTACGTTCCGATCGGTTCCATGCGTCGCAGCACAAAGCCGACCGGCGGGACCGGCACGTCGGGGTTTTTGTACAAGTTCCCCATGATGTCCACCTCCCCTTTGCATCCGGCACAGGGGCACGCGTGGCGGAGCTTCTTGAGGGTGATGAACGACTCCGCGCCGTCATCCCACTTGATCGCGACCTCCTGGCCGATTTGCTGCACATCCACGGGTTTCATGATCTTACCAAGGTCGGGGGGGCGTGGCTCAATCCTGTTGTGTCCACCTGGCCGCGTAATTTCGGGAGACCGGCTTCCGGGCCATCGATTTCACCAGATGCGCCATGAAACCGAACAGGGCGGTGAACTCCGCCTCACTCATGACGCGGGTTGCCAGCAGCAGGGCCGCCACCTGCCAGAGCAAGTCGTGCAACTGGCCCGTACCCTTGCCGTCGGGCCGCCGGCGCAGCGCGGAGAAGATCTCTTCCACCTCCTGATCGGTCCGCGGCCCCACGGAGGTGAAGAACGCGCACATGTGCCGTTCGAGGAAGTCGACATGGTCTTCGTAAGTGATCAACAAGGCCTTTTCATCGGCGGGCGGCACCCGGCTCCCGCGGAAGAGGGTGCTGAGGGCAGGCGCGCGCCAATCCATCAGCCCCCCATTGTCGACCACCGGGATCACCGAGCGGTCCGGGATCCTGATCCCCCCGTTGTGGTCGTTCACCAACAGCACCCGGGGTTCCGGGGTGGTTCCTGCCGCCGCGAGGGCCGCGGCGAGCTCCGGAATCAGATCCAGCACTGGTTGTGGGTCGCCCTCCCGGAGGGGGGCAGGCACGAACCCGTCCGGGGGGGAGGCCTCGCCCCGCAGCAGCGATCTGGCAGCCTCCTCGACGATCCGATCCTGGCTGCCCGTCTGCGCGCCAACCCAGGCCACGAAATCGCGGGGCCCCCTCCCGCTCCCAGCCTCCCCCTCGCCCTCGCCTGCGGTCTCACCCGCCGGGTCCAGTAGGTGTTGACGCAGCTCCTCGCCGGCCCCCCGGACGATGGCGGCGACCTTCAGCGCCAGATCGGCGGCGAGGTCCGGGTTGGTGGGCGCATGGCCGGTGAGGAACGCTTGGATGAGCTGGCGCACATGCTCCGCGGTCTCCGCGGGTTGCGCCATGCGCTGGGATTGCAGGAAGAGAAACAACCGGGCCTCCGGCGCGTACGGATCGAACTCCACCGCCCTGCGGTAGCGCTCGTCCGCCAGGGGGATGTTCCCGGCGCGGCGCGCGATCCCTCCAAGGGCCGTGTGCAGCTTGGCGTTCTGGGGATCCAGCGCGAGTTCCTTCTCGAGGGCCTCTTCGGCGAGGGCGGGCGTCTGGATGAAGACCCCTTGCAGCATGGTCTTGGGCCCCAGGGTGATCCACGGAATGCGCCCCTCCTTGCGGGGAGCTTGGAGCAGGGCCACAATCGGCCCCGAATCCACCACCTCCCAGGGGCCGGGGCCCTGGCACGCGGTGCACCGGAAATAGGCTCCGAACGCGGGGTAGTCGAGCTTCGCCTCCTGGCGTTCGTTCAATTCCAGCGAGATTTGCCCCACCTCGTAAACCCCTTGGTGGCCGCACCGGCAGCAAACCAATTCCAACTTTGGCGCCTGTCCCGTCTCGTTCTCCATGATGACTCCCGAATATTTTCGCACGGCCGCGACGGCGGCCGGCCCCGGGGGTTGCCCCCCGCACCGCCTGAAGCTAACTGTCCCCCATGACCGGCGCAACGACGGAAGCCGCCGCGCCGGCGATTCCCACCCCAGTGGCGGGGTGGCGTCTTGCAAAGGCGCCGTTGATCTCTTTCGCCCCAGCGACTGCCGGACGATTTGCGCGACGACAGTTCAACCGGCTCAGGCCCGTCGGTTCGAGAAGTGGCTTTGCTCTGTGGATCGCGGCCACCAAGAATAGTGCGGCGCTTTCACAAGACGCCGCCACGCCCCGCTCTCGTATCGGCGTTTGTGAAAACGCCGCTGATCTTCTTCGCCATCGGGTCAGAGACCAGGTCGGACGGTCCCTTTCTGCTTGGATCACCGAACCGGCCGCACTACGCACCTTGCGATCCAGGCTGATGATGCGCCACTTCCAACTCGCCGGGGTGCAGATTCGCCGCTGCGGAAACGAACCGCGATCTCGGCGCCTCATGCGCAAGTGCCATGAAGCCAATAGGTTAGTCCCATTGGGCGAGGTGGATCACCCAAAACGCCACAGCGAACTGGCGGTTCGTTTAGTCATTGGTTAGCCTGAGGACCAGAGACTCCTATGGCCTCGCCTGTATCGCATGCTATCGTTGCCGTTACGATTGGACTGGCCTTTCCACGGCCGCGTCCACGCGGTCGATACTGGCTGGCAGCCGGTCTGTCGGTCTTGCCGGATGTTGACGCCGTTGGATTCTTCAACGGCGTCGAATACGGCTCGCTGCTGGGCCACCGCGGTCTGACACATTCATTAGCCTTCGCTGCGGTCGTGGCGGGAATCCTGATCACCATTCCCGCCGTTGCCAGTCCGAGGTGGGGACCAAGATGGTTGACCTGGCTCTATCTATTCCTCGCCTGTGCGTCGCACGGACTGCTTGATGCGATGACGGACGGCGGCCTGGGGGTCGCGTTCTTCTCGCCCTTCAGCAACCGAAGGTACTTTCTTCCCTGGCAGCCCATCATGGTCGGCCCCATCAACATCCTCCTGGCCTTCTCCCCCTGGGGCTGCAGAATCGCGCTTTCTGAATTGAAGTGGGTGATCGGTCCTTGCGCGGCGATCATCTTCGCAGTCAATACGATCCGGAAGAAAACCGCGCCTGCTGGTGGGGATGCTGGCTGACATGCGCTTCGCACTTGACGTCCGGACAGCGCGCTGGTCCCATGCCGATGCCCGCTGGCCGGGCACCGGTGAGGCCGGACGTCCGGCAACAGACTCTTGTGACCATTTGGCCCTCAATTAGATGGGTGTGGCGAATTGCCGCGATCGGGGGCGGGATCTACTTGGTCCTGGTCCTCGTTGTTTATCTTTGCCAACGGTCGATGCTGTTTTTACCGAGCCACCGCGCGGTGTCCTCGACAAAGCTGACCCCCTGGTCGGAAGGCGGTCGGACGATCGGCTACTGTCGGGAGGTGCCAAATGCCCGCACGATTTGGCTGATGATGCACGGAAACGCCGGCCAGGCTGCGGACCGGGATTATGTTCTCAACTGCGTGGCGGATCAGGATTCTCTCTACGTGCTCGAATATCCCGGATATGGCGCCCGCGAGGGGAGTCCTGGCCTGGAAGCCATCAACCAAGCAGCGTCGGAGGCGTACCGCGCCTTGCGATCGCGGCACCCGAATACGCCGGTCTGTGTGCTGGGGGAGTCTATCGGAACCGGCCCCGCCTGCGCCCTTGCCCGGGAGAAAGTGGCCCCGGACAAGATCGTGCTGGTGGTGCCCTTCGACAACCTGGCGAGCGTGGCCGTTGGGCAATTCTGGTTTCTGCCAGTCCGCCTCATGCTTCGCGACGCTTGGGACAACGTCGAGAGCCTGCGGCATTATGGGGGCCCCGTTGAGATCTTTGGGGCCACGGGTGACACGATCATCCCGATCCAGCACGCCAAGGCATTGGCTCGACAAATTCAGAGCGCCCACTTTACCGCGATCAGCGGCGGCCACAACGAGTGGTCGGAGGGTAACAAGGTGAGGCTCACACGATGACTTCCGATCCCACAGAGCCGGACGACGGCCAGCCGTTCAGAAAGGCCTGTAGTCGCTGAATGGTGCGGCGCCCTCCCGAGACGCCGCTACGCTTTGGGGGCCGGGCCGCTTCTGCTGGCGGTCGTCCGGCGCGTTCCCGGTTGAAAAACCTCCCGGGTGGCGTAGAGGTAAGGCATGAAAATGTTGATTGCCGCTTTGCTCGCCGCCAGCACCGCCCTCGTCGCCCGGGCCGAACTGGTCTCCCGGGCCGTCGAATACCGCCAGGGGGATACCGTCCTCGAAGGTTTTTCCGTTTACGATGACACCGTCACCGGCCGCCGCCCCGCCGTGCTGGTCGTCCACCAGTGGAAGGGGCTCGGGGCCTACGAAAAGAAGCGGGCGGAGATGCTGGCGCGCCTGGGATACAACGTCCTCGCCGCCGACATCTACGGGAAGGGGGTGCGGCCGTCGACGCCCGCCGAGGCGGGTGCCCAGGCGGGCAAGTTCAAGAACGACCGGCCGCTGCTCCGGGAGCGCGTGCGCGCGGCTTGGGAGTTGCTCGCCAAGGATGAGCGCACCGATGCGAAGCGGGTCGCCGCCATCGGCTACTGTTTCGGCGGCACCACGGTCCTGGAGTTGGCGCGCAGCGGTGCCGACCTGGCGGGCGTGGTCAGCTTCCACGGCGGCCTGTCGAGCCCCACCCCCGAGGACGCCCGCAACATCAAGGCGAAGGTCCTGGCCCTCCACGGCGCTGACGATCCGAACGTGCCGGCCAAGGAAGTCGCCGCGTTCGAGGACGAGATGCGCAAGGCCGGGGTCGATTGGCAGTTCGTGGCCTACGGTGGCGCGGTCCATTCCTTCAGCGACTTCGACGCCGGCTCGGACAACTCCCGCGGTGCCGCCTATAACGAGCATGCCGACCTCCGCTCCTGGGCCGCGATGAAGGCGTTCTTCGGCGAGATCTTCAAGTGACCGGACGCTCTCAGTGCCGGTACTGAAACTCGGCGCTATTGATGAGCGCCCAGGCGAGATCGTTCAGCGCCTCGCGGGGCCGTAGTTTGCTCGCGCGCGAATACCCCACCGCCGTGGCGACCTCCTCGTCGGTGGGAAAGCGCGAAAGCACGAGCAGGTAAAGGCCGGTGACGACTTGTCGGGGGTTGTCGCGGGATTGCGCCAGGAAATCGAGCTTCCGGCTCTGGGTGAGCTTGCGCTGCACGTGGCTCGAGTTCAGCAGGTGCAGGCATTGCTCGGCGCTGGGACGGAGGTTGCGCTCGGACTCCAAACCGGTGTCGCGGGCCGGCCGGCCAAACATCTCGAGGAACGAACTGGTGATGCTGGCGTCCGGGAGGCCGATCGACCGCTGGTCCTCCGGGATGTAGGTGAACGGCTCCGGGATGGCGCTGGAGTACCGCTCGGTCGCGCCGGTGATCTGGTTCAAGGCGTCAATCAGCACCTCGGCATCCAGCCGGCGGGGGACATAGCTGGCGAAATGGGCCTCGGCCTCCGGGCAGTTCGTGCGCGGGATGGACGAGAGTTGGTAGGTCTGCGACGTGACGATGGTGCGGAAAAGGTGGCGGAGGTCGTAATGCGACGCCACCAGGTCCCTCTCGAGGCAGGCGAGCAGTTCCGGATTGGCAGGCGGATTGTCGGGGCGGAGGTCATCTGGCTCATGGATGATGCCGCGGCCCAGGAACCACGACCAGGCACGGTTCGCGAGGTTGCGCGTGAACCACGGGTTCTCCGGCCGGATCAGCCAGTCCGCAAAGGTCTCCCGCGGGTCCCGGTCCGGCGCGGGCGGCGGCCGGGTGCCATCGGGAAATGCGGCGATCGGTGCCGGGTTGGTGCCCGCGTTCTCCCCCGCCTTGTGCGGGTCGAAGAGGATGATCTCCTCCTTCCACTCCGAGGTGGTCTTGTAGCCGAGCTGCGAAAAAAACGTGGAGAGGCCGGCCCAACGGTCGGCCGTCCACGTCTCCGGGCGGACCCCCATGAAGGTCAGGGCCACCGCTTGCCCGATCGACACCGGGTCCTTGCTCTGCATGGCGCGGTAGAAATTGACCGGCGGAACGCGGAAATTGCTGCCGCTCGAGGTGAGCAACTGGCGCGCGAACTGGTCGTACGGCAGGTTGTCGCGCATCGCGGTGCGGATCCAGCGATGATAGGCCTGCACGGCGTTCGGCCAGAGATTGATCGGGAACTCCGACCGGACCCGCAGGAGATCCCCCCAGCGCATCGCCCAGTAATCGGCAAATTCATCCCGCCGCATCAGCCGGTCGGCCAGGGCGGCCCGCTTGCCGGGGTTGGAATCGAGGATGAAATCGCGCGCCTCAACCCCCGTGGGGAGGGTTCCGATCAGGTCCAGGAAAGCGCGCCGCACAAAGACGGCGTCCGAGCAGACCGCCGCCGGCGGCAAGCCGAGCCGCCCCAGATCCGCGAGCACGGCCCGGTCGATGGGCGTGCCCCCCGTGAGCGTGGTCGTCCGTTCGAACGGAGACCCTCCGGCCTTGGCCTCCGCCTCGGCTTCCGCCTGGGCCCCGGCGCAGGGGCGGCCCATCCCCACCAGCAGGGCGAGCATCCCGGTCAGGATTGTGCTTCGGCGGCTTCCGCCCCGGTTTCGCCCTCGGGCCTGCGTGTGGTCGGTTTCATCCATCCCACCCCCACAGACGCCGGCCGGCCGGGAAGAGTTACCGCCCTCGGCCCGGATTCGGGCGCGGCCGGGGCGGGGCCAGGAACACGCCGGCCCGGAATGGAGTGCGATGAACGCCGGGTGCCCCGCCGCGCCCGGGCTTAATCCCATTGGGATTCTATCGCTCAGCCCAGCGTTGCCGCGCCGCGCGGCTACGCTGGGTCAGCGCCCCGCGTTCCCGCAACACTGAAGGAGTTGCATCAAGCCCCCGGCCGAAGGCGATTTCGGACCCGCGCGATCAGAATTGCGGGCGGCCCGCCGATGGCGGAAGGTCACGATTCGATTCAACTCTTTCAGAGTTGATGGACGGGGTGGCGGGATGGCCTGCCCAGCGTAGGCGCTCCCCGCCAACACTGGGCTGAGTGATTTTATCCCTTCGGGATACATGTCGGTCCCCGCCTTCCCCGATACCCAGCCAAGGCATCGCCGTGCTTTCCCCCTCTCCTTGGCGGTCAAATTGACTTGGTTCACCCTGCTGCGCTCCGCGCCGGCCGGGCTCCGTTTTGTGTTGCTGTTCCCCCCGCCCCCTTTAGGCTGGAGCGGTGTTTCGTCCCTGCATTGACTTGCACGAGGGGAAAGTGAAGCAGATCGTTGGTGGCACACTGGGGGAGGGGCCGGAACGGTTGCGCACAAACTTTGTCTCGGACCGCCCGGCCGCCTGGTACGCCGACCTCTACCGGCGAGATGGCCTGCACGGCGGCCATGTGATCCTGCTCGGGAAGGGGAACGAAACCGAGGCGCGCGCCGCCCTGGCCGCCTACCCGGGGGGACTCCAGCTCGGCGGCGGGGTGAACGACCAGAACGCGACCGCCTGGCTGGAGGCGGGTGCTTCGCATGTCATCGTCACCTCCTGGCTCTTCCAGGATAGCCGACTGGCGGAAGACCGGCTGGCCCGTCTGGTCTCCCTCGTCGGCCGCGAGCGCCTGGTGCTCGACCTGAGCTGCCGCCGCTGCGGGACGGATTACGTGGTGATGACCGACCGCTGGCGCACCTTCACGGGACTGACCCTGAGCGCGGCCGTGTTCCAGAAGCTGGCCGGGTCTTGCGCCGAGTTCCTCATCCACGCGGTGGATGTCGAGGGCATGTGCCGCGGCATTGACGCGGGGTTGGTGGAGAAGTTGGCGGAATGGTCGCCCGTCCCGGCCACCTACGCGGGCGGGGCGAGTTCGCTGGCCGATCTGGATCTCGTCACCCGGCTGGGGGCGGGGAGGATTGACCTCACGATCGGCTCCGCGCTCGACATTTTCGGCGGCAGCGGCGTGGCGTACCACGAGGCGGTGCGCTTCAATCGAACCCTATGAACGTCAAACGCTGGCTGCAGGAGCATTCCCTGAAACTGCTCGCCATCCGGGACACCCCCGTGGCCATCGCGGGCGGTGCCGCGATCGGCTTCTTTTTCGGCTTCACCCCGCTCTTCGGGCTCAAGACCGCGTCGGCCATTCTCTTCGCCTGGCTGACCCGCACGAACGTCCTGGCGGCCGTCATCGCCTGCACCCTGCATGACATCATCCTGCCGTTGATGCCGGGGGTTTTTCGTCTGGAATATGATCTCGGTTTCTTTCTGATCAACCACTACTGGCCGCCGAGGATGAAGATCAAGGTCGGGATCGAGTCGTTGCGCAGTTGGAAGTTTTTCGTCACCATCGGCAAGCCGCTCCTGCTCGGCTCCGCCGTCTGCGGGGCGCCGTTGTCGGTCGTTACTTTTTTTGTCACCCGGCACCTCGTCGCCCGCCACCAGGCCAAGAAGCTTCATCAGGAGCAGGTCGGAGCCCAGCCCGATCCCGGCGGGTTTCCCAAGCCCTGATGGCCCGGCATCCTTCGGTCGCGGCACCCGGACTGTGCTACGCCAGCGGGCTGGGGCTTGTCATTAACCAGATCTTCGCGGGGGAGGTTAGCGTGACTTAGCCGCAGAACCTGCGCTTGGTCAACCACTTGAACGCGTCGTGTCGCGCCTTCGACCGATCGTTCCCGCAGGTCGGAGTGGTAGGGAAGGCCGTTTGCGCAGGCCCGTGTCCCGGAGGGACATCTGAACCAAAGCCCAACGATTCATCGTTGGGTTCGAGCCATGGAAGGACCTGCGTCCCGGCGGGAGGCTTGACCCTGTTACCAGACCAACCGGTCCTCGCACGGCCCCTTGCGTTTTCGCCGCATCAAGGGACCTGTGGCACCGGGGTCCGCCCGGAGCCCGGTTGCCGTCGTCAGCCGTCCCTCCGGGACGGAAGGGAAATAAGGGCGTCGTGACCCAATGTTGAAACATTGGGCTATGCTCAACGGTCCCTCCGGGACCAGCCGATCGCGGAGCCCCAAGAATCTTGATCATCCGGCCGCCTCGGGAAATTCCCTCCACGCGGCCTCGAAAGAGGTGGTGGATGAAAAGTCCCCAGGAGAGGGAGCGGCTGTGCACACCTCCCAAAGTTCGGGTGCCAGGGTGTGGTTTCCGCCGCTCGGAGGCAGGGCGAAAGGGACTGACCACAGCCCGTCGCGTCGGGCCATCCCTGGCGCGGGGGATGGTCCTCCCTCTCCTGGGGGAGAGGGGTGGCCTGTTCGCCATAGCTCTGGCGACGGCGGAGGTGAGGGCGGGGCTCAGATCCGATACCCTGCGGGTTTAGTGAGTGGCCCGTTGTCGAGATGTGGTTAATGACAAGGGCTGGGGGAGGGGGGGGCAAGGTGCCGGACAACAGGCAGAAGACAGGAACCAAGGGCAGCCGGTCCGGGGCCTCCCAAGCAGCCAGCGGTGCGACGGAGCCGGGCATTCAGGCGAATGGTGGCCCTTCCTCGTCGAAACCTATCGCCGATAGATCAGCTCCCACCAGCGCCCGGCCCGGACGGTGCCCGGCCCGGGGGCCGGGCTGCCTGGTACAACAGCGCGGCGGTCCATTTCCTGCCCGTCTTGGTCGGCAACGACTCCCGGTTCAGGTGCTCGAGGATCGCCCCGGGTTTGTGCCCGGCGGCGCGCATCTCCTGGATGACGATCAGGGCCTTCTCATGCCGCTCGCGGTATTGGTCCTTGACGCGGCCCTGCCAGACCTGGGGCGTGCTGGCCTCCCCAGCCTCGGGGGCGGGCTCCGCCACCTTCCGTTTCGCGCGGATCCCGGGCCTCGCCGGCGCGGGCACGGGTGCCGGCCTGGGGAGCGGCTGCTCCGGCTGGGCATAGACGGGGCACTGCGGGTCGCACCGGCAGTGCAGGGGATTCTGCTCCTTTGCGCAGTTGAACGGGTATCCCGATTGGTACACGAACTTCACAATGCCCTTGGTATTGTGCCGGATGGCGCCGGCGGAGCTGGTGGAGATGGCCGCCAGCACGTCCAGGGCGTACGCGCCCAACCATTCGAGCGCAGCCTCCTGGGTGAGGCCGGCGGCACGCGACCACTTGGCGAGGTAATGCGTGATGTCGCTGCGGGAAGGCCGGTGATCCACCGCGGGGCCGCCCCGGGTGCCGATGGGGCCATGCTCGAAAAGGTCTTGCAGGCAGGCATAAACCGGCAGGCCCGGCGGCAGACGGGCCGCCAGTTTGCCCAAGTCTGGCCGGGTGTTTTCAGCCGGCACCCCGTCAGGCGGGGCCGGCTTCGGAACGTCATTGCTCATTCCTGTTGGGTGTGGTTCAAACCCGGTTGCACCGGGGGGGACAATCTACGGGCCGCGTCAGGCACCCTCAAGAAGATGTTCGGGTTCTCCCGGTGACCGGGCAGGGGAGGGGACAAAGTCGATTTGTCCGCCGAGGACTCGACGGAAAGCGCGGGGATGCGCCGCACTGCAAACGCTCCGTTGGGGAGGGACACGCGGCCGGTGTCGCGAAGCGCTTGGAGTGCAATCCACGCACGGCCCGGTGCGCGGCTCGCACTGCTGGGGAGCGCCATCTCCCGGATCATCGAGGCCAGGGCGGCCCTTGATCGGATCGCGAGGAGGGCCTGGGCCGTGGAAAAAGCTGGTTCTCGGTTACGAGTGAAGTGGACGGGGGGTACCCGCCGGGGCTGCCCGCCCGCCCCGGTGTCGCATCCCGCCCCCTTACGAGGCTTTCGCCAGGGGGAACTGGGAGATGGCCTTCATGTACTGGGCCCGTTCGAAGGCGCTGGGGTCGGCGCAGTTCTTCTGGCTGAGGCTGCCGTGCAACTGCTTGACCGATTCATACTCGTGCTCCTCCATCCAGGCGATGAGATCACGCTCGATCACGGTGATTTGGCGCGGGCCATGGCGCAGGAGCGTCGAGCAGAGCATCGTCACGTCCGCGCCGGCCATCAGCATCTTGAGGGCGTCGGTCGCGCGGTGGATGCCGCTGGTGGCGGCGAGGCTGGGGCGGATCTTGCCGTAGAGCAGGGCGATCCAGCGGAGCGGAACCCGCATGGCCATCGGGGTGCTCAACAGGAGGTTGGGCCGCACATCGAGGGCTTCCAGATCAATGTCCGGCTGGTAAAACCGGTTGAACAACACCAGGCCATCCACGTTCGCCAGGTCGAAGCGCCGGGCCATGTTCGCGAAGTTCGTGAAGAACGGACTGACCTTGACCGCCACCGGGATGGTCACCTCGGACTTCACCGCCTTGGCGATGTCGAGGTAAGCCTGCTCGATCTCGGCCGACGTGACGTTCATGTCGGTCGGGATGTGGTAGATGTTGAGTTCGATGCCGTCGGCGCCCGCCTGTTGGACGGCGCGGGCGTACTCGGTCCAGCCGCCCACCGACGAGCCGTTGAGGCTGGCGATGAGGGGGATGCGAATGGCTTCCTTGGCCCGTCCGATGTGCTTGAGGTATTCCTCCGGCCCGAGGCGGAACTCTTCCGGCTGGGGAAAGTAGGTGAGCGCCTCGGCGAAGCTGTAGGTGCCCTGTTCCATGTGGCGGTTGAGGTCGACGCTATCCTGGCGGAGCTGTTCCTCGAAGAGGGAATGCAGCACGACCGCGGAGGCGCCGGCGTCCTCGAGCTGTTTCAGGGTGTCGAGATCCTCCGAGAGCGGTGAGGCGGAGGGCACGAGTGGCGTGCGCAGCTTGAGTCCGAGGTAGGTGGTGGAAAGATCCATGGGAGGTGCGGGGTTCGGGGTTAAAGGGGCGAGGTGGGTGGTTCCCGCCCCTCCCTCGCGAAGGAGGAAGGGGACGGCGGGCCGGCGGGCTAGGCGTGCGGGTCCGAGGACGACGGTTGCGGGGCCGGTGCTGCCGCGGGTTTCAACTCCCGTCCCGCCATGTATTGGTAGGAGAGCCAGCGGCGGTCGGCGTCAACCTGCGCCTGGGCGAAGAACCGCTTGGCCTCCTCGGGCTTGCTCTTGGTGAGCATCTTGAAGCGGTTTTCCGAGTTGAGGAATTCCTCGACGCGTGTCTTGGCGGCGCCGCTGTCGAGTTGCAGCGGGTTTTCCCCCCGATCCGCGCGGCGCGGATCGAACCGGTAGAGGAGCCATTGGCCGGTCTCGACCGCCAGCCGCTGCTGCTTGGCCCCGATCCCCCGGTCGAGGTCGATGCCGTGGGCGATGCAGTGACTGTAGGCGATGATGAGCGAGGGGCCGGGGTAGGATTCCGCCTCGATGAAGGCCTTGAGGGTCTGCTCGTCCTTGGCACCCATCGCGACGCTCGCCACGTAGATGTCGCCGTAGGTCATGGCGATCAGGCCGAGGTCCTTTTTGCGGAGCGATTTGCCGGCCGCGGCGAACTTGGCCACCGCGCCGCGCGGGGTCGATTTCGAGCACTGCCCGCCGGTGTTCGAATAGACCTCGGTGTCCATCACCAGCACGTTCACATCCCGCCCGCTGGCCAGGACGTGGTCGAGGCCGCCGTAGCCGATGTCATAGGCCCAGCCGTCCCCGCCGATGATCCAGACGCTGCGGCGGACAAGCGCGTCCGCCAGGGCGAGGAGCATTTTCGCCCCGGGCGCGGGGTCGCCCGCGAGTTTCTGCTTGAGCGCGGTCACCCGTTCGCGTTGGTCGTAAATCCCGGCCTCGTCGGTTTGCTTGGCGTTGAGGATGGCGGTGGTGAGGTCGTCGCCCACGCGCGGCGCCAACTGGCGGAGCAGTTCGCCCGCGAACTCCTGTTGCTTGTCGATCGAGACTCGGAAGCCAAGCCCGAACTCCGCGTTGTCCTCGAAGAGCGAGTTGTTCCAGGCCGGTCCGCGGCCATTGAGGTCCTTGGCGTAGGGCGTGGTCGGCAGGTTGCCGCTGTAGATCGAGGAGCAACCGGTGGCGTTTGCGACCACCATGCGGTCGCCGAAGAGCTGGGTCAGCAGCTTCAGATAGGGCGTCTCGCCGCAGCCCGCACAGGCCCCGCTGAACTCGAACAGCGGCTGCATGACCTGCTGTTGGCGCAGTTGCCCCACTTTCACCTTGCGGCGGTCCATTTCCGGGAGCCGCAGGAAGAACTCGAAGTTGGCGCGTTCGGCGAGCCGCAACGGGGGCTGCGGGCGCATGTTGATGGCCTTGAGCTTGGCCTCCGACTTGTTCTTCGCGGGGCAGACTTCGACGCACAGGCAGCAGCCGGTGCAATCCTCGGGGGCAACCTGGAGGGTCCACTTCAACCCCTTCCATTCGGGCGCGCGGGCGTCGGTGCTCTTGAAGGTCTCCGGCGCGCCCACCAGCCCGGAGCTGTCATAGGCCTTCATGCGGATGGCGGCGTGCGGGCAGATGACAACGCACTTGCCGCATTGGATGCACGTCTTCTCGTCCCAGACCGGGATGTCCGTCGCCAAATTCCGCTTCTCGTAGCGGGCGGTGCCCGTCGGGAAGGTGCCGTCCGCCCGGAAGGCGCTCACCGGGAGCAGTTCCCCGCGGTTGCCGTAAATGACGCCCAGACCGGCGGCGATGTCGGCGGGCGCATCCGCGCTGAATGGCGACGGGAGTTCCCGGGTGCTGGAGGTGGACGCTGGGAGCGTCACCTCGAACAGGTTCGCCAGCGTCTGGTCCACCGCGGCGATGTTCTTCCCGACCACCTCGTCACCCTTCTTGCCGTAGGTCTTCTTGATCGTGTACTTGATCTCGGCAATCGCCTCCTCGCGCGGCAGCACGCCCGAAAGCGCGAAGAAGCAGGTCTGCATGATGGTGTTGATGCGGGACCCCATCCCCGTGGCCTTCGCCACCGCGAGCGCGTCAATCACGTAGAATTTGATCTGCTTCGCAATCAGTCCCGCCTGGACGGGGCGGGGGAGTTGGCCCCAGATCGCGTCCACGCTGTGGTGGGTGTTGAGCAGGAACGTGCCGCCGGGCACCAGCGCCTCGAGCATGTCGTAACGCTCCAGGAAGATCGGCTGGTGGCAGGCGACGAAGTTCGCGCTGGTGACCAGGTAGGTGGAGCGAATCGGGTCCGGGCCGAAGCGCAGGTGGGAGATGGTGACCGCGCCCGCCTTCTTCGAGTCGTAAACGAAATAACCCTGCGCCTCATTGGCGGTGTTCTCGCCGATGATTTTGATCGAGTTCTTGTTGGCGCCGACCGTGCCGTCCGAGCCGAGCCCGTAAAAGAGCGCGCGGACCACCCGGGGCGACTCGGTGGAGAACGCCGGGTCGACCGGAAGGCTCAGCCCGGTGACGTCGTCGGTGATCCCGACGGTGAAATGGTTCTTGGGGGCGGGGAGGGCGAGGTTGTCAAAGATCGCCTTCACCATCGCCGGGGTCAGGTCCTTCGAGGAGAGGCCGTAGCGGCCGGCGACCACCCGCGGCATGGAGCGGAGCGATCCCCAGCCAGCGGCCATGGCCTCGGTCAGCGCCGTCACGATGTCGACATACAGCGGATCGCCCACCGCGCCGGCTTCCTTGGTCCGGTCGAGCACAGCGATTTTCTTCACGCTGGCGGGGAGGGCCTCGATGAAACGGCGGGCGTCGAAGGGACGGTAGAGACGCACCTTGAGCACGCCGGTCTTCGCCCCGCGGGCGTTGAGGTAATCCACCGTTTCGTGTGCGGTCTCGTTGGCCGAGCCCATGAAGACGACCACCTGCTCGGCGTCGGGCGCCCCAACATATTCGAAGGGCCGGTAGTGCCGCCCCGTGAGGGCGCCGAACTTGTCCATCGCGCGGGCCACGATGTCCGGGCAGGCGTTGTAAAACGGATTGCACGCCTCGCGCGCCTGGAAGAAGACGTCCGGGTTCTGGGCCGTCCCGCGCAAGACTGGCCGGTCCGGGTTCAAGGACCGCAGCCGGTGGGCGATGACCAGGTCGTCGTCAATCATCGCGCGCATCACGTCCGTGCTGAGCATGCGGATCTTGGAAACCTCGTGCGAAGTGCGGAAGCCGTCGAAGAAATGCAGGAACGGGACGCGCGCCTCGAGGGTGATGGCCTGCGCGATGAGCGCGAAGTCCATCGCCTCCTGCACGCTGGCCGAGCTGAGCATTCCGAAGCCGGTCGACCGCGCGCTCATCACGTCGCTGTGATCCCCGAAGATCGAGAGCGCGTGGGTGGCGAGGGCGCGGGCGGAGATGTGGAACACGGTCGAGGTCAGCTCGCCCGCGATCTTGAACATGTTCGGGATCTTGAGGAGCAGCCCTTGGGACGCGGTGAAGGTGCAGGTGAGCGCGCCGGTCTGCAAGGCGCCGTGCACCGCGCCCGCCGCGCCGCCCTCGCTCTGCATCTCCACCACATGGGGGACCGTTCCCCAGAGGTTCTTGATTCCCTCCGAAGCCCACTGGTCGCACCACTCCCCCATGTTGGACGACGGGGTGATGGGGTAGATGCCCATGACCTCGTTGCAGCGGTAGGCCACATAGGCGACGGCCTCGTTGCCGTCGAGTGTCTTGAACTCCACGGTGGGGGCCGCGGGCGTTTCTGAAGGGTGCGTTGGCGTCATAAAAGTCTGGTTCGTTGTCTGGGGTTCCCGAGATTAGAGCAGGATTTCGGCGCGGTAGTCTTCTCCCGCGGCGTCGCGTTGGAGGGTGAACCCGGAGCGGCGGGCCACGTGCTGCATGCCATGGTTTTCCTTGAGGATGGTGGCGCTGATGCGGGCCAGCTTCTCGTCGCGGCCGATGCGCACCAGGCGGTGGAGGAGTTCGCTCCCGAGCCCCTGGCGCTGCCACGGGTCCGCCACCACCAGCGAGAATTCCGCCTCGTTGACGCCCCGCAGCTTGCTCAGGCGGCCGATGCCCAGGATCACGGGCTTGCCGGTCTGGGCATCCTTGTGCTCGACCACCAGCGCGATTTCCCGGTCGTAATCGTTGAAGCAGATCCGCGTCAGGCGTTCGTGCGCGATGCGCTGGTCCAGCTTGAGCTGGCTGAAGTAGCGGTAATACACGCTCTCCTCCGAGAGCGAGGCGTGGAAGCTCACCAGCAGGGGCTCGTCCTCCGGACGGATCGGCCGGAGCGTGACCTTGGTGCCGGTCTTCATGGTCCAGGTGTCCACGTAACGCCCGGGATAGGGCCGGATGGCCGGGCGGGGCAGGCGGTCCGCCGTCATGCCGGGGCCATGCACCACCACGCGGGCATCCAGGGCGATGAGGCGCTCGGGCGAGGCGAGCAGCGGGTTGATGTCGATCTCGGAAATCCAGGGTTGCTCGACCACGATCTGGCTGAAGCGCACCAACAGTTCCTCGAGGGCCGCCAGGTTGACCGGCGGGCGTCCGCGCACGCCCTGGAGCGCGTGGTAAATCTTGGTCTGCTCCATCATCCGCCGGGCCAGGGTCGCATTGAGCGGCGGCAGGGCCAGCGCGCTGTCCTTATAAACCTCGACGAGCTGGCCGCCCGATCCGAACAGCAGCACCGGCCCGAACTGCGGGTCCAAGCTGCTGCCGATGATCAGCTCATAGCCGCTCAGATCCACCATCGGCTGCACCGTCACCCCGAGGAAATGCTCCTTGCCGGCCTTCTTCTCCACCGCGCCCTCGATGCCCTCCCAGGCGCGCTGGACCGCCGTCGCGTTCTTCAGGTTCAATTGCACACCGCCCACATCGGTCTTGTGCGTGATCGTCTCGGAATCGAGTTTCAGCACCACGGGGTAGCCGATCTCATCCGCCAGCCGCACAGCTTCCTCGCAGGTGCGCGCGATCCGGGTGTCCACCGTCGGAATGCCGTAAATCCCCAGCAGTTGCTTCGATTCAAACTCCGTCAGGATGGTCCGGCCGGTGGCGCGGACGCCGTCGATCAGCGCCGCCGCGCGCGCCCGGGTCTCCTCCCCCGCGTTGGCGTCCGCCACCAGCGCGGGCGTCTCGTACAACCCCTTCAGGTTGTAGCTGTAGCGGTACATGTAGCAGAAGGCGCGGGCGGCGGTGTCGGGATACTTGAAGGTCGGGATTCCCGCCGCGTTGAGGATGTCCTCGCCCGGCTCGACTTCCTTCCCGCCCATCCAGCAGGCCAGCAGCGGTTTGCCTGGAATCTTGGCGTACGGCCGGAGCGCGTCGGCCGTGCCGATGGCATCGGTCATGGCCTGCGGGGTCAGGATCACGAGCATCCCGTCACTGTTCTTGTCAGCGGCGGCGATCGCGACCGATTTGGCGTAGCGATCGGCACCGGCGTCGCCCAGCACGTCGATCGGGTTGTTATGGCTCCAGGCGGCCGGCAGCAGTTGGTTGTAGGCTGCCATCGCCTCGGGCGAAACCTCCGCCAGGGTGCCGCCGCTGCCGATGAGCATGTCAGTGGCCAGCACGCCGGGGCCGCCGGCATTGGTCAGGATGGTCAGCCGGGGGCCCGCCGGACGGGGCTGCTTGGACAGCACCTCGGCCATGTGGAACAGTTCGGCGATCGTTTCCACCCGCAGCACCCCGACGCGCCGGAAGGCGGCTTGCAGCACGTCGTCACTGCCGGTAAGGGACCCGGTATGGGAGGCGGCCGCCTTCGCGGCCGCTTCGGTCCGCCCGACCTTGATGACAATGATCGGCTTGGTGAGCGCAACCTCCCGCGCCGCCGAAAGGAACGAGCGGGCGTCACCGATCGACTCCATATAAATGATGATGCTCTTGGTGTTGGGGTCGTCGCCCAAATAGTAGATGAGGTCGCCCCAGTTGATGTCGAGCATCGAGCCGATGGAGACGAACGAGCTGAAGCCCACGTTTTCGCGGAGGGACCAGTCAAGGATCGCGGTGCAAAGCGCGCCGCTCTGGCTGATGAAGCCGAGGTTCCCCGGGCGGGCGATGGTGGTGGCGAAGGTCGCGTTCAGCCCGTTGTGGGGGTTCATCACCCCGAGGCAATTCGGCCCGATCAGGCGCATCTTGCCGCGCCGGGCCTCCTCCATCACCTGGCGCTCGAGCTCCACCCCCGCCGGGCCGGTTTCCTTGAACCCGGCCGAGATGATCACCGCCCCCGGAATCCCGGCGTCCGCGCACTCGCGAATCAGGCCCGGAACCGTCGCCGCCGGCGTGGTGATCACCGCCAGATCCACCTTTTCCGGCAGGGAGGCGACATTGGGGTAGGCGCGCACGGACAGCACGCTCGAGCGCTTCGGATTGACCGGATACACCGTTCCGCCGAAGCCCCCGCGTCCCATGTTCTGGAACACCGTCCGCCCCACGCTCCCCTTGTTTTCCGTGGCTCCAATCACCGCGACGGCGCGGGGGGCGAAGATGCAATCCAGCGGATGAGGCTGGGCCTGCCGCAGGATATCCTGGGAGGTTTCGATGCGCGGGGCCGGGTTGCCGTTGGTTTGCATGAAAAAATCCTGTCGTGCGTTGGTTCAACCGATCAAATGTCCGGCCCTGGGGGTCACCCGTCTTCCCCGCCCGTGTGGCGCTCCCGTGCGGGATCACGCGCATTGCGCCACCCCGTCCAAGCCGCGCCAAGAGTGTGCCTGCAAACCCCCCTTCCGCACTTCACCGAGGTTGGCAAATGTTCACCCTCTTTTGCGACCGCGAGGGCAGGAGGTGGTTTCCCGCCGGGGGGAGGCCGCCTCTGGCCCGGCTTGAAGTGGGTCGGCGTCGCACCTTTTCCTTCCTCGTATGGAATGTGGTTCTTGCAGGCGGAGAACCCGTGTAAGATGAGGGAAAGTGGCCCGCCCTCACCCCCAGGAGAGGGAGCCGCTATGCACGCCGGCTTGAGATCTCGGTTGCCGCGGCGTGGTGGCCGCGGCGGGTTGGCGGCGTGGTGGAAATGACGCACGACCACCAAGCGCGTCAAGCCCACCCAAGCGCTGGGGAAGGTCCTCCCTCTCCCGGGGGCTTGTCATTAACCACATCTCCAGGGGGGGCTTGGCCTCCTGTAGGCCCGGTGCCCCCACCGGGCGGCTTCGGCTTCCAAGTCGAGCGCGATGATCTCGACCTGACCCCCTTCGACCGGGTGGGCGGCCTAGGCCGGATGTTTCAGCTCTTCGGCTACCAGGTGGACCCATTGCTGACTGGACTCAACGAGGTGTTGGCGGGATGCTCCCCCCGGCTTTCTAACGACAAGCCTGATGCTGTAGGCCGCGTGTACCCACGCCGCGGCGGCTCGAATTCGCCGGGTGAGGGCACCCGGCCTACAACCTGAGCCGCTGCCACGAGCCATCGCCGGGCTCGCCCCCACCCCCTCCTTCGCCGAGGTTACGGCGGGCAAGCCAGCCCTCTCCCCCGGGCTGGTCATTACCCACGTCTTTTGAGGCCGCGGGTGCGGAGTTTCCCGAGGGGCCTGCGGGGAATCAGGAGTCCTCAGGCTCCGCGATCGGGTGGTCCCGGCGGGACCATTGAGCATAGCCCAATGTTTCAACATTGGGTCACGTCGCCTTATGATCACCCCCGTCCCGGAGGGCCGGCTGACGATGGCAACCGGGCTCCGGGCGGAAACCGGTGCCAACGGCCCCTTGATGCTGGGGAGACGCAAGGTGGCAGACGACGACCGGTTGGTCTGGGAACGATGTCAAGCGTCCCTCCGGGAGGCCGGCGCTTCTATCGCTTGAACCCAACGATGAATCGTTGGGCTTTGGTTCAAATGTCCCCCCGGGACAATGGCGTCCGCAAACCTCGTTCCCTGCAACCTTGTAGGCCCGGTGCCCCCACCGGGCGCCCTTGGCGGGACAATGGCCGCCGCAACCGGCGTTCCCTGCATCCCCTGCTCAGCGCACTTCCAGCCAGCGGACTGCTTCGCGGACCAGTTCCGTCGCGTTCCGCAGGCCGAGCTTGCGTTTGATGCTGGCGCGGTGGGCTTCGGCGGTCTTGACGCTGATGTTCAGCCGGGCCGCCAGCTCGCGCGTCCCCAGGCCGCAGGCGATTTGCTCGAAGATCTCCGACTCCCGTTGCGACAGCGGGCTCACGGCGGGAGCCGGGTCGCGCGGCCCGCCGGCGGAAAAGCCCTCCACGATCCGATCCGACAAGCCGTCGCTGACATAGCGCCGGCCGCTGAGCACCTGGCGGAGGGCGCCGAGCAGGCGTTCCCCGCTCTCGCGCTTCATCACGTAGCCGCGCGCGCCCGCCCGCAGCGCCCGCGGGCCATGCAGGGTTTCGTCGCGCGAAGAGTACACCACGACCAGCAGCCGGGGGTGGAACACTCCCAAGTCACGGATCAGGTCGATGCCGCTCCGGTCCGGCAGGGTCAGCTCCGTGAGCACCAGATCCGGCAGCCGTGCGCTGATGAGGTTCAGGGCCTGCGCCGCCGTGCCCGCCTCCCCGGCCGCCGTCAGGTCCGCCGTGGTGTTCAGGAGGTACGCCACCCCCAGGCGCATGACCGGCTGGTCGTCAACCACCAGAATCCGCCTGCGTTCGACTGCCGCGGGGATCACCGGTCGGTGCCGAGCAATTGCGAGCGGTACTCGGTGGGGGACTGGCCCAGGATCTTCTTGAAGACCCGGTTGAAGTGGGTCAGGGACTGGAACCCAACCTCAAAGGCAATCTCGCTCACGCGCAGATTGGGGTTGAGCAGTAGGTTCTTCGACTTTTCAATCCGGACCCGGGAGAGGTAATCGGTGAAATTAATCCCGGTCACCTTCTTGAACATCTTGCAGAAATAGAACGTGCTCGTGTTGCACGCCTTGGCCACGTGGCCCAGCCGCAGGTTTTCGGTTTGGTGTTCGTTGATGTATTCCTTGGCCCGGGTGATCACCGGCGGCTCCGCGTTTTCGTGCCGCACCACCACCTGGTTGCTCAGCATCGCCAGGTGTTGGGCGAAAATCGCGAGCAGCTTCACGATCGACTCATGCTGCTTGCCCGGCACCACCTTCGTCGAAAAATAAGCCTCCCGCAGCTTTTCCTCGTCGACGACCACGCCCCATTCAGTCAGCGTCCGCGTCACGCGGTCAAACTGGGACTTGGTGGGCTTCTTGCGGAACACCTGGCCCGTTTGCAGAAAACCGATCAGGCGGTCGCCCAGTCGCACCGGGACCGCCGTCTCCAACAGGCCGTTGTGACACCCCATCGTATGCGGTTCCAGTGTGGCGCGATCAGACAGCTTCTCCTGGACCTGCAGGCAGGCGGCGCAGGCCCGGCTTTTTTCCGAGATCATGGCGCAGAACGAACCCTCGTTCTTCTTCCCGTGGAGTGGCAGTTGCCACGTTTCCACGGGACGCAGTGCCACCGGCATCCCGGTGGCCTCGCTGAACGCCCGCTCGTACTCCTGGTACACCTTCGAAGCCACCAATGCCTCGATCAGAGCGCGGTCGCTGCTGGGCGAGCCGGTGGCGCGCGGTTTGTACGCCGGGGACGGTTCGGCGGGCATCCGGGAGCAGGATGCCTCGGCAGGGCAATCCTGCCCCAGCGCGTCGACGCCGACGGGGACGTTCAAGGGCTGTCTGACGAGCGTCGTCTGCATCAGATAAAACTAGGCGATGGCTGGACAATACACAATCGGTATTTACCACGACTTTGCACATTGCGAAACCACTATGCGCACTAGGGGAATCACCTATGCTTCACCCTTCCCGCGGCGGTCACTCCCCCTTTTCGCCCGCCGCCAAGCTCCGCAACACTTTGAGGTTGGCCAAATCCTCATGCAAATCCTCGGACTTGGGGGTTTCCAAGCAGCCTGGGTGTTGCTTGAAGCGGGGATCGTTCACGATGTGTCGGAATGCCTCCCGGCCGATCTGCCCCTGGCCGATGTGATCATGGCGGTCGACCCGGGAGCCAAGCGCGGTCTTCGAGTCGTTGAGGTGGAAAGCCAGTATCCGATCCAGGCCGAGTTGGCTCGCCACGGCGCCGATGGCCGCGTCCCAACCGGCGGGCGTTCGGATATCGAAACCGGCGGCGAAGAAATGGGCGGTGTCGAGGCACACCCCGAGCCGTTCCGGCGCGGCGCACCGTTCGATGATCGCGGCCAGGTGCTCGACGCGGGCTCCCAGGCAGGTGCCCTGTCCGGCGGTGTTCTCCAAGGCAATGCGTACCGGCAGAGAGCGTGTCGCCGCCAGCGCCTCGTCCAAGCCGGCCACGACCTGCGCCAGACCCTCCTCCTCGCCCCGGCCCAAGTGGGCGCCCGGGTGCAGTACCAGGAACGGAATCCCCAAGGACGTCGCGAGGCTGATTTCCTGGATTAACGATTTGATCGACCGGTCACGGTTCTCCGACGCCGGGGCGCCGAGGTTGATGAGGTACCCGGTGTGGCCGAAGACCGGGGCAATGTCGCCGGCCGCCAGTTCGTTCGCGTAGAGCGCGAGCCCCCCGGGCTCATACGGACGGCCGAACCACTGCATGTTGTTCTTGACGAAGATCTGGCAGACCGCGGCGCCGATTGTGCGGGCGCGTTGGAGGGCGGTGTGGACCCCGCCCGAAGTGGAACAATGTGCGCCGAACAGCATCCGCCACCTTCCCCCATCCGCCGGGGCTGGCCAAGCCCCTTTTTCGCGCTACCGCGGTGGCCGGGTCGCCCTGCGCGGGGGAAAAGGAAACCGCCCGCGGAACGGGTTCCGGGGGCGGGCGAAAGGTCAGGTGCGGTGATCGGGCGCCGATCTCAGAGTGGGCCGTAGGAATCTTCCACGATCCGCCGGAAGGTGTTTTCGGCGATCTTCACGATGCCCAGCTCGCGGCGGGCATTGTCCGCGGAATCGCTGGCGTGGGCCGCGTTCACCATGATGTTCTGCCCGAATTCTCGGCGGATGGATCCGGGGGGTGCCTTCGAGGGATCCGTGGGCCCGAGGACGTCGCGGATCTTGCGCACGGCCTCGATGCCCTCATAGACGAGGGCGATGCACTTCTCGGAGCCGGGGTTATCGAGTTCGCCGACGGGGCATTCCCTGCCGGAGCGGCCCGCCATGAACCGGACAATGTTGTCGAACTGGTTGTCGCCGAAGAGGGGCCCGATCAGTTCGCCCAGTTGCTTCTCGTCCTCGGGGCCGATGGCGAAGCCGAGTTCCTTCTCCAACGCCGCCTTGGCCTTGGCGGCGGCGACGTCCTTGAGCTTGGTGCGGAGCACCTCGCGCACCGGCCCGTAGAACTCCAGCGCCTGGGCCACACTCATGCGGTGCAGCTTGACCGCCACGATGTACAGCCCCGTGCGCGAGAAAAAGTCGATCATGTTGCCGGGGCGGCCGCTGGGGAAGCGGAAGTTCTCCGGCTTGATGAGCACCAAGGTCCGCTCGGGAGTTTCCCCGGCGGGATAGACTGCCGCTGGCTCGAGCAATCCTCCATCGGTGTCCGAGTAGCGCGCCCAGAGCTTGAGCTTGGACTCGGCCTCCTCCCGCGTCGGGGCGGCGAGCACGGCGGGCTCAAAATAGCGCACTTGGCCGCCTTCATCCGTCACGAGGTCGCCGTAGGTGTCCCGGATGGTTTCCCCCCCGCGGCGGTCCACCGAGATGTGACCAACCACCGAGCGGGTTTTCCGGACGGCGTCCTCGCCCCGGAAGAGCAGCATCATGGCGCGCCGACGACGGCCCGTTTTCGGGTCCGGCGCGAGGTTCTGCAGGATGTAATCGCGGATGAGGAGCTGGATCTGGCGGTCCTGCGGATCGTTGGCGGAAACCACTTCCTCCGCATACTGCCGGACCAGTTCCTGGCCGGGGCCGAACATGCGCGCGGCGACGAGTTCAAGGCCGGTTCGGGTGATCAACCGGCTGAGGATGCCCCCGGTTCGCGACTTGTTCAGCGAATGGGGGGTGATGATGACGTAGGACAGTTCTTGGGGCATACTTTATTGAGAGACGGGCGGAGCCGGGGTGGGCTCGGCAGCGGGAGCGGCGGGGGCCGCCGGGGCGGCCGCCTTCCCCCCGAGAATCTTGAACATGACAGTGCCGCAGGTCGGGCACTTGCCTTTGATGGCTTTGCGCCCGTTCTTCATGACCTCCTCGACGGCATCAACGATTTCCTTCTTGGCCTTGCACTTAACGCAATATCCTTCAGGCATACAAAAGTTCTCCCCCCCGGCACTTCATGCGCCGGGCGGTAACGGGGAGATCCTAACGGGCGGCACTCCCCAACGTCAACTCTGAAAAGGGTGCGTGACCGCGAATTCGCTAGCAACTATCGTGCCAGCGATCGGGATTATTCCTCGATTTCCATCTGCCGCAGCGCGGTTTTTAGCACCTTCCCAGTCGCGTTCCGCGGCAAGGCGGGCAGGAAAACCACATGGCGCGGGGTCTTGTAGTCGGCCAGGTGCTCCCGGACGAATTGCAGCAACGTCGTTTCGTCCAGGCTCACTCCGTCGGCGGGCGAGACGAAGGCGACCGGTTGTTCCCCCCGGCGCGCGTCCGGTTTGCCAATGACCGCCGCCTCCTTCACCCCCGGAAACTGGTACAGGATCTCCTCGATCTCCCGCGGATAGACGTTGATCCCGTTGACCAGGAGCATGTCCTTCTTGCGGTCAGTGATGTAATAAAAACCCTCTATGTCGCGCCGGCCAATGTCGCCAGTGAGCAGCCATCCGTGGCGCATTACCCGCGCGGTTTCGTCGGGCTGGTTCCAGTAGCCGAGCATCACGTTCCCCCCGCGCACACAGAGCTCGCCGATTTCGTCGGGGCCCAGGAGGTTGCCCTCCTCGTCCTGGATGCTGACCTCGACGTTCGGGACCGGCTGGCCGATTGACCCGGGCTTGCGGGTGCCGTCCAGCGGGTTCTTGGTCACCACCGGACTGGCTTCGCTGAGGCCGTAACCCTCGATCAGCGGGATCTGGAACTTCGCCTCGAACTCCTTGAGGATCTGCACCGGGAGCGGCGCCGCGCCGCTGACGCACAGCCGGAGCGGGAACTGCACCACCCCGGGGGCGGCCACCAGGCTCCGGTAAAACTGGGGAATCGCCGGCAGAATCGACGCCTTCCGGCTGATGATCTCGGCGAGGAGGTTCCGGACCGGGTGCAATGACTTGATGAGCAGGATGGAGCCGCCCACCAGCAGAGGCAGCAGCAGCCCGACCGTGAGCATGTAGCTGTGGAACATCGGCAGCATCACCACGAAGCGGTCGAAGGGCACGATCTGGAGGATGAGCCGGCAACTCTCGACGTTATGGAGCAGGTTCCCATGCGAGAGCATCGCCCCCTTGGGACGCCCGGTGGTGCCGGAGGTGTAAATGAGGACCGCCAGATCGCCCTCCAACCGGGCCGTGCCGGGGAGGTCCGCATCGCTGCCGGGCCCGGCGGGCTCGGCGGGGTCCTCCACGCGCAACAAACGCAAGCCCGGCCGCAGCTCCGCCAGGGCCGGGAAGTGCGGCGCCAGCTCGGCCTCCGTCACCAGCACATCCACTCCGGCGTCCCCCAGGATGAACCCCACCTCGGCGGGCTTCAGGAAGTTATTGATTGGTACGAACACTGCGCCCGCCTCGAGCACCCCGAACAGGACCGCCACGAACTCGGGGCAGTTCTTGAGCCAAACCCCGACCCGGTCGCCCGGACGCACCCCGAACCCGTCCCGCAGCCGCAGCGCGACGGCGCGCGACTGTTCCCGCAGTTCGCCGTAGGTGATTTCGCGGTCACCCCAAAAGAGGGCGGTTTTCGCGCCTGCCGAAGCGGCCACATCCGCGAACGCGGTGGTGATGTTCATCGGCGCGGAGCATATAACCGTCCGCCGGGTGGGGGCAAGCGCCTCATTTCTGGATGGCCGAGCCACCCGCCGCTGGGTATAAATGCCGGGGTGATAGACACCCCCAAGAAGCTGGATGCTTACCTGCCGGTCCTGCGGCGGGCGGCCTGGGTGGCGGTGGACACCGAGGCCGACAGCCTCCATGCCTACCCGGAGAAGGTCTGCCTCCTCCAGGCGAGCACGCCCGAGGGCGACGACCTGATCGACCCCCTGGCGGAGATCGACCTCGAGCCCCTGTTCGACGAACTCTCCCACCACGAGCTGATCATGCACGGCTCGGATTACGATCTGCGCCTGTTCCGGAAGCACCACGGCTTCGTTCCCACCGCCATTTTCGACACCATGCTGGCGGCCCGGCTCCTGGGCCACACCCAGTTCGGGCTGGGGAACCTCGCCGAGCGCTGCCTCGGTGTGCACCTCGAAAAAGGCCCCCAGAAGGCCAATTGGGCGCTGCGCCCCCTCACCGAGCGGATGGAGGCTTACGCCCGCAACGACACGCGCCACCTCAAACCATTGGCGGACGGCCTCCGGCGGGACCTCGACGACAAGGGGCGCCTCGACTGGCACCGCGAGTGTTGCGAGCGTCTCATTGAAGAGTGCGCCCGCGAACGGTCCCCGGACCCGGACCTGGTCTGGCGCCTCAAAGGGAGCCACCTCCTCGGCCGCCCCGCCCTCGCGGTGCTCCGCGAACTCTGGTACTGGCGGGAGGATGAGGCCGTCGCCGCCAACCGCCCTCCCTTCTTCGTGGTCAGCCACGAGATCTTGGTGGACGTCGCCGTCGCCGCCTCCACCGGGCACCCCTTGGACCCGGTTCTGCCCCGGCATCTTTCCGGGCGAAGGCGCGCCGGTCTGCTGGCCGCGGTCGATCACGCCCTGGGCCTCCCCCCGGCCGATTACCCCGGCTTCCCCCGTACCATCTCCCGGCGGGCCACGGAGGGCGAGCGCCGCCGGTTCGTGGAGATTCAAAAGGACCGGGATGCCCGCGCCGCTGAACTCGGCATCGACCCGACCCTCATCGCCAGCCGCTCCGCGCTCTCCGACCTGGCGCACGACTGGGACCGCTATTCCCTCGACCTGATGAGCTGGCAGCGCCGCCTGCTCGCCTGCTGATCCAGACCGCCCGCCCCGGCCCGCCTCCACCGGGCTTGTCATTAACCTCATTTCAGGTGGGAGGGGGGGGGATCGCCCTCACCCCAGCCCTCTCCCCCAGGAGAGGGAGCCCCCAGGGACGCCTCTCGACAAATCGGATGACCCAGGGCCGATCTCTGGTGCTGCATGCCTGTGGGCCGAAAAGGACGCACCACGACCCGGCCGATCCGCACCGCCAAAGCGCTGGGAAGGGCCCTCCCTCTCCGGGGGAGAGGGTGGGGTGATGGCGGGCGTCCAATCCAATACCCTGCGGGTTTCTTGGGCTGACCGTCATGGAGATGTGGTTAATGACAAGCCACCGGGAGGTGCCTCGTGACCGACCTGTCGCCGACCGATCTCCTCTGGAAACCGGGTCGGAAGACGGCCTTGGCATGGTCCCTGCTTTAGATGGCTTGGATGCGAATTCACCAGCAGCACAACGAGGGGGCGGGACCGCCCTTTGGGTTCAGGCCGCGCACGGCAAGACCATCCCCCAGGCCGGGCAGGCCCGTCCGTGCCTTCCTGCGAGGGGTTCGCGGCCCCCGGACCGAAGCCGCACCGCAGCCCGAGGACGCTAATCAACAGTATCATCCGCAGGGGAGTGCGTTGCGGATGCAATGCCCATGCAATTCGGTCCGCGAGGGGGCCCCGTCCGTGGGGCGCGTTCCGCACACCCTTCACGACCAAAACTGAATATGCCCAACTCGAACGACACCGCTCTGATTCTGGTCGGTTATCAGAACGACTATTTCGCCCCCGCCGGCATCCTCCGGGCGGTGGTTGAGGACCCGAGCCGGGTGGCTGAGGTGCTCGCCAACACGCTGGCCTTCCTGCACCGGGTGGCGGCCACTCCGCTCACCATCGTGGCCACCCCGATCTGTCTTGAGCCGGGCTATCGCGCGCTCAGCAACTCCATGGGCGTGCTTGAGGCCATGAAGGACTCGGGGGCGTTCAGGGCGGGAACGCGGGGGGCGGCGACCATCCCCGCCCTGGCCGCGTTCGGCGACCGCGTCCTCTACGTGACGGGCAAGCAGGGGTTTAACGCCTTCTCCAACACCGCCCTCGATTGTGTCCTCCGGGAGCGGGGAATTCGCCACGTGTTGCTCGCTGGCATGGTCACCTCGCTCTGCATCGATTCAACCGGCCGCGGGGCCTACGAGCGGGGTTACGGGGTCACGATCCTCGCCGACTGCACCTCGGCGCGGACCCGGGCAGAGCAGGAGTTTTTCTGCCGGAATATTTTTCCGCTCTACAGCCGCGTCATCGAGACCGGCGAGGCAGCCCGCGAATTGCTCCTGCCTCCCCCGCTCATTTTGGCGAACCACCTCCGGGAACCAGCCCCGCAGTCCGTCCGCGCCCGCGTCTAATGACTTCTCACATGCCCGCTAAACCCTCCCAAGAACCGCGGTACCCCAGCTCCTGCGCCCCTGCGCTGGGGGCGGACGGCGCGGCTGACCCGCAGGCCGGGTCCGGCCAGCAGCTCGCCCGGTCCCTGGACCTGCTCGGCCAGGTGGTGTTCGAGGCTGACGCGGGCGGCGCGTTGGTGTTTCTCAGCCCTGCTTGGAGCAAGTTGCTCGGTTACGGGCTGGCGGACTCGCTCGGGCGCCCCTTGCGCGATTTTGCCGCCCCGGCGGACCGCGGGCGGGTTTCCCGCCGCTGCGAAGACCCACTGTCTGCCGGGCCCGGGGTGGCCACCCCCGTCCAGATGCAACGAGCCGACGGGGGGATCGTCTGGGTGGAACGGTCGACGGCGCCGCTGCCGGAGGGCGGGGTGGTCGGGACTTTGCGGGACGTCACGGCTGAAAAGGCGGCGCGCGACGAAGCAGACATGGCGGCTTCGGTGGCGCGGAATGCCTCCCCGCTGCTGGTCCTCCTCGACCGCCAGGGTCGGGCCCTCTGGGTCAACGAGGCTTTCACCAAGCGGACCGGGTATTCACTGGGGGAGACTGCCAGCCGGCGGCCGGGGGGGATTCTGGCCGGGCCGGACACGGATCTCGAGGAGGTGGCCCGGATCTGCGGCTGCCTGGTGAAAGGGTCTCCCTGCTCCGGCGACTTGCTGAGCTACCCCCGCACGGGCGAGCCCTTCTGGGTGAGCTTCGAATTCTCCCCCCTCCCGGCCGCCGAAGGGCAGGCTGATCGGTTCGTGGCGGTCCTGACCGACTCGACGGAATCGCGGCGGGCGAGGGGGGAACTGCAGGCTGCCAAGGCGCGGGCCGAACAAATGGCGGTCGAGGCGCAGGCGGCCAGTCTGGCCAAGAGCGAGTTTCTGGCCACCGTGAGCCATGAGATCCGCACGCCGATGAACGGCATTCTCGGGATGACCGAGATGTTGCTGCACACCCGGCTCGGGGCCCACCAGCGGGAAATGACGCAGACCGTGGCCGACAGCGGGCAGGTGTTGCTGCGCGTGATCAACGACATCCTCGACTTCTCGGAGATGGAGGGGGGCCGGGTCACGGTCGAGCAGGAGCCCTTCGACCTGAAGCCGCTGGTCGAGGGGGTGGTCGCGTCGGTCCGGCGCTCGGCCCAGGGGAAGCCGGTGGAGTTGCGGGTGGATTTTGATGCGGGGGTGCCCCTCCGCGCCGTGGGGGACGCTGTGCGGCTCCGCCAGGTTCTGCTGAACCTGGTCGGCAACGGGGAGAAATTCACCGCGACCGGCACCGTGTCGACCCGCGTGCGGCGGGCGGAGCCAGGGCAGGGCAAGGGAGTGATCCGGTTCGAGGTGCGGGACACAGGGGTGGGGATTCCCGCGGCGAAGCTGGGCCTGTTGTTCCAGCAGTTCCAGCAATTGGACTCCTCGACCTCTCGCCGGCATGGCGGCGCCGGCCTCGGGCTGGCAATTTCCCGCCAGTTGGTCGGGTTGATGGGCGGCCGCATGGGCGTGGAGAGCGAGCCCGGACGCGGCTCGATGTTCTGGTTCGAGCTCCCCCTCGCCGCGCCCGCGGGCGAGGATCGGGTCGCCCCGGGGCGCCGGGTCCTGCTTGCGCAGGACCACGACATCCAGCGTCGGCTCTCTGTGCTGCTAATCGAGAAGCTGGGTTGGCAGGTGGAGAGCGTCTCCACCGGGGCGGAGGCTCTGAAGCGGCTTGAGGAGGGCCGGTTCGAGGCGGTGCTGTTGGGGTCTCGGTTGGCGGACATGGCCGGCCCCGAGTTGGCCGCTGCCATCAGCCAGCGCTCCGTCCCCGGCGGGCGGCCGCCGCGGATCATTGCCCTCTCTCCGGCCGGGGAGTCGGGCGACTCCACCTTGCTGGTCGCGGCTGGGGTGGAGCGGGTGCTCGATCTCCCGTTGACCTCCGTCCAGCTAAAGGAGGCGCTTTCCAGCGAGCCCCCGCTCCCGGCGTCCGCCCTGGCCTGCGGGGGCGGATTGGATCATGCCCCCGCCGGATAGCCGCGCATCAAGTCGAGCATGGCGCGCACCGCGGGCTCAAGCCCGGTCAGAATGGCCCGGCTGACGATGCTGTGGCCGATGTTCAACTCCACCAAATGCGGCACCTGGTGGAGTGTCCGCAGGTTTTCGTAGTTCAAGCCGTGCCCCGCGTTCACGCGCAGGCCGAGCTCATGCGCTTGGCGCGCGGCGTTCACCAATCGCGCGAGCTGGACCTCCCGGGCAACCTCGTCACTGAAGGCCTCCGCGAACGCCCCCGTGTGCAGTTCGATGAACTGGCTTCCCGTCAGGGCCGCGGCCTCGACCTGGTGCGGATCCGGGGTGATGAAGAGGCTCACCTCGATCCCCGCGTCATTCATGGTCCGGCGGAGCAAGCTGATGGACTCCAAGTTGCCCGCCACCTCCAACCCCCCTTCCGTGGTCACCTCCTGGCGCCGCTCCGGCACGATGCAGACGATGTCCGGCCGGAGGTCCAGGGCGAACTCGACGATGGCCGGGGAGTTCGCCATCTCCAGATTGAGCCGGGTGCGGATCCACTCCCGGAGCCGCCGCACATCGCGGTCCTGGATGTGGCGGCGGTCCTCGCGCAGGTGGGCCGTGATCCCGTGGGCACCCGCCGCCTCGCAGGCCAGCGCGGCCGCGGCCGGATCGGGTTCCCCAGCGGCCATCCCCCGGTAGCGGGCCTCGCGCAGCGTGGCCACGTGGTCGATGTTCACACCCAGTTTCAACATGGGCCGATTATCGCGCAGGCCGACTCCCCGGCGCAACCGGTTTCACCTCCGCCTCGCCGAGGTTCCGCCGCAGCAGGGACCGGAGGCGGGCGGGGGACCGCACCGTGATCCGCCGGCTCTGAACCGTGATCAAATCCTGCTCGCGGAACTTGGCCAGGCTGCGGGACAGGGTTTCGGCCACGGTGCCCAGTTCCGCCGCGAGGACCCGTTTGGTGGAGGTCAGATCGATGTCCACCGGGCCGTCCGTGGCGCCGGGCGGGCAGCGGCGCAACAGCCAGTGGGCCACCCTGGTCTCGACGTCCTTGAGGTTCAGGTCCTCAAGTTGATCCACCAATTCCCGCAGATGGGCGCTCATCGCGGCCAGCATCCGCAGGGCGAGGTCGGGCCGCCGGCCGAGCAGTTCCAGGAAGCCCCCCTTCTCAATCACGAGGACCTGGGTCGCCTCCACTGCGAGGGCGTCCGCGGGGAAGCCGTGCGGGGCCACCAGTGCCGCCTCCGCGAATGACTCCCCGCCCCGGAAAATCCGGATCACCTGCTCCTTCCCCGCCGCATTGACCCGATGGACGTTGACGGCCCCCCTCTGGACCACGTAGAACCCCGGCGCGGCCCCCCCTTCGTGGAAGAGATACTCCCCCTTGGCGAGCGCCTTGGGCCGCGTGATGCGGGCCACCGCCAGCAGGTCATCCCCGGCCAGCCCGGCGAATAGCGCGCAGCCTCGGAGCGTGGCCACCAAGGCCGCCGTTTTCAGGGAGGAGGGTTCAACCGGCATCTTCGCCGGGCAGCATCGGCGGAAATGCCCCCGGTGTCAAAGCCCGCCGCGCGCCCGCCCCAACGTATTCCCGCCGGCTGCCCGCAAGAAATGTCCAGTAAAAGGCAAAGCGAGTGTAGAGCGATTATTATCCTGACTCTAGCGTGGATTAAGTATTGTGGAAGACAGCTCGACACACGCGGGAGGGGAGGCGGCAGTTCCGGAACTGGGCCGGCCGGGGGCGGCGCGGGGGCATCCGGCGCGTGAGATGCTCTTTGGCTCGCCGCGGGATTTCCACGACAACCGCTACGTTTACACCGTCCTCTCGGCCCGCGCGCACGGCCTCGCCGTGGGCGTGAACATGTGCCCCGAGCGGGACTGCAATTTCTACTGCCTCTATTGCGAAGTCCACCGGGAGGGCGCGCCGAAGTGCTTGATGGACGTCGCGGTGCTGGCGGGCGAACTCCGCCGCACCCTTGCGATGGTGAACTCAGGCCGGCTACGCGAGTGCTCCGGTTACCGGGCGCTGCCCGACGAACTGCTCCAGCTCCGCCACGTCGCCTTGAGCGGCGACGGCGAGCCGACCCTCTCATCGAGCTTCGCCGAAGCCGTCCAGGCCGTCGTCCATGTCCGCGCGGTGGGCGGGTTTCCCTTCAAACTCGTCCTGATGACGAATGGCACCGGCTTGGATCTCCCGCGCGTCCAGGAGGGACTCCGCTTTCTCACCAAGAGCGACGAGATCTGGGCCAAGCTGGACGGCGGCACGCAGACCTACATCAACAAGGTCAACCATCCGAACATCCCGCTCGAGAAAATCCTCTCGAACCTCCTGCTGGTCGGACGCCACCGGCCCCTCATCATCCAGAGCCTGTTCCCCGCCATTGACGGCGAGGAACCGCCCTTGGAGGAGATCGAGCAATACTCCAACCGTCTCCGCGATCTGCGGGATGGCGGGGCGCAGATCTCGCTGGTGCAGATTTACTCCGCCACCCGTCCCGCCCCCAACTCCCGCAGCGGCCACCTGCCGCTCAAAGTGCTCTCGCGCATCGCCCACCTCGTCCGGCAGAGCACCGGCCTCAAGGCCGAAGTGTTCTGAGAGCCTGATTCGGAGCACCTCGGGGCATACTGCTGCCGGGCTGGTTGGCTTCCGCCCGGGCCAAGGCCATGGCGGCAGGATCAGGCCCGGCCCGGCATCGCCCGCGCTGGGGCCGCGGCGGCGGGATTCGTTCGCAGGATCCGCATGAACAGCACGTCCAGCTCCCGCGCGCCGCCCGCCTCGCGCTCATCCCGGAACAGCCGCCAGAGCAACGAGGTCTTCTGGTAGCCGTCGGTTTTGCGGTCGTAAGTAAAGCCGGGAAAGAGATCCACGCTGACGTTCCCGTTCAGCCGCTCATAATGCCACAACCTCCAGCAGACCCGCGCGCGGGTGTAGTCATTGGTCGCCCCCGGCTTCCCGCCCGCGCCCGGACCGATCTCGTGTTGGTAGTCATAAAGGAGGCAGAGCGCGGACCCGTTGATCGCGCTCCGGCCATCGTCCGGCGTCTGCGAGCGGGAGTAGCTCCAGAGTGGGAATGCGCCGTGCTTGAGAGAGTATTCCTTCACCAGCCGGGGTTTGGGCTTTTCCCCGGCCGCTCGCGTCGGGGCGGGGGAGACGGCGGAGCGCCCCGGCTCGTTGGTGTCGCCGCGGTGCCGCTGCTCCGGGCGCAGCGTGCCTTGATCCTCGTACCAGCAGAAGGGCAGACACCAGAACTCCGTGCCGACCCGCTGGTACGGCCTGCCCCCTGCGGTGAGCGCCTCCAGTGGGCCATGGTCATGATAGGAAAACAGCGGGTGGAACCATGAGTGACGATCCTCCTTCGCGTGATGGTATCCGCCCAGGAGCAGGAAAGTGTCCGCCACCTCACCGGTCGCCCTGGCTTCAGACTGGCTGTAAAGCGGGAAGAGCCAACTGCCGCTCCTATCACCCCGCCGCACTCCGGCCAGCGGCGTGAACGGATACAGGAAGTTGTCTCCCCGCCCGCAGATCGGCGTCACGAGCTTCCGGTCCGCCGCGTTGCGGTAGTAAAAGGGCACCACGTAATGGGAGCCCGGCTTTTCGCCCCAACTGGCATGGGCGAGCGCGCCCGCCAGCCAGAGGTCGGTCCGATCCGGTGACTGGTTCCACCACGAAAGCAGCCACGGCGCCAGAGAGGTGTCGTGCCCATCACCCTGCCAGTGCGCCCAGAGCGGCGACAGGAGGGTGTGCTGCGCCCGATCCCAGTAGGCCAGGGGGATGACCGCCTGCCAGTCGTTGGTGGGGGAATGGCCGACGGCCCAGAACGGCGTCACGACGGCCGAGCTGGTCGCGTTCGATGTCTGAAAGTAGAAGGGCGGGGCCGACCGCCATGCACTCCCGCCAGGGCCGGTCCCGCTCATCCAGGGGAGCGAGACGAACAGGGAGCCCCGGTCGTTCCGGTTGTGCCAGTAAAACGGGAACACCATGCTCCCCTCCGCGCCGTCGTCCTGGTGGGACCACCAATTCACGAGCGGCCAGGCCACGGACAAACTGAAGGCGTTGGTCGGGCCCCGGCTCAGCAGCCAGAGCGGGAACAGCGCGTCCGTTCCGCCCGCCGCACCCCAAGGGTGGCCGAAATGCCAGTAGAGCGGAAAAAAGACCAGATAGTCCGCCCCCCAGAACACCGGGAAGATCCGGTTCTCGCGCTCCTGCCGGTCGAATTGCGCCAGCGGCCAGAGGACGTTGTACTCGCGGTTCGTCCGGTCCAGCCCGTACACGGAGAAAAGAGGGCGCACCGCCCGGTGCTCCTCGGTCGATTCAAACACCGGCCAGAGGACCGAGAGGGCGGGGTCGCGGTAGTAAAGCAGCGGCCAGCCGTTGATCCGCTGTTCCGCGGGCCCCCGACGGGGCCCGTATTCCCCGCTGTAGAAAGGCGTCCCCTTCATCGCGGTGGACGTGCACCCGGTGGAGATCAGGAGCCACAGGCCGAGCCCGGCAAACCCGCAGACAGTTCTGACAAGTCCTTCCTTCATGGCTTCGTTATACCCCGCTCTGCCCGAAAACCCGCCATTGAAAAAAACCTGGCTCCATCGCCTGCAACGATGCTGCGCGGCGTGCTCGCCTCCACCTGACCGGTGTAACCAACCACGGCGCGCGCGAGCACAAGCCGCCGAGTCGAGGGTGTGGGGTCTGGCCTTGCGCGGCGGTGGTCAGCCGCTGGCCGGCCGCAAGTGTGCGGGTTCTTCGAGGATGGCGAGAAGTGCCTCCGCGCAATAGACACGGTCGCGTTTTGCCGTGCCTGCCTGGTGGAGGATTTGCAGCCGCTCGAGACGCCCGATGGCGCGTTGCGCGGTGGTGAAAGCAACGCCGAGTCTTTCGGCCGCGCCTTTGGCGGTGATGAATGGGTTTGCGGCGAGCAATTCGATTACCCGCATAGGCGTCTTCGTGGAATCGCCGGCGACGGCTTTGTGCCATTCGACGAGGTTGGCGTTGATACGGCCTGCGCGGCTCAACGCGTCCTCCGACATTCGCGCCACGCCCAATAGAAAATACTCCACCCAATCGTGCCAGGCGCCGCGTTCGCTGACCCCGCGCAAGGCGTCATAGTATTCACGGCGGGACGCTTCGAAAAAGGCGGACAGGTAGAGCAGGGGCGTTGGCAAAACCTTGCGTTCGATGAGGAACAGGGTGATGAGCAACCGACCGACCCGTCCATTTCCATCGAGAAACGGGTGAATGGCTTCAAACTGGTAATGTGCCAGGGCGATGATGACGAGCGGTGGCCAGTCGGATTCGTGCAGGAACTTTTCCCATGCGGCCAGGCAGGCTTCCACTTCATCGGGTGGCGGCGGAACGAAGGACGCCGTTTCGGGCGTGCAGCCGGGCTTGCCGATCCAGTTCTGGATTTTTCGGAATTCACCTCGTTTGGCGTGGTGCCCCCCCACCTCGTTCATGAGCTTTTCATGCAGTTCCCTGATGAGCCGGACGCAAATCGGCAGTTCCTTGAGGCGGGCTATGCCGTGTTCCAAGGCTGCCACATAATTGCCCACTTCGCGCACATCATCGGGACTACGCCTCACGGCTATGCCGGCCTCGGCGGCCAGCAATTCACCAAGCGTCGCCTGGGTGCCTTCAATTTTGCTGGAAAGCACGGCTTCGCGCCGGGTAAACGGACGGATGAGCATCTGTGGATTTGGCAACCGGCTGCCTTCACCTGCGAGATTCCCGATCAGCCGGTCGGCGTCCGAGAGCAGGCGGACCAGCCGGGGCGTCCAATCGAGTGCGGGGGGCAAGGGCGAGGGAACAAATGCAGAAAATCTGCCCAGCGCTACCTTCTTGCCTGGAATGCTGGTCGTTCTTGGCATCTCTTTCCACTTTCCAGAGCGAAAATAGCATGGATCGCTATTTGCGCAAATATGCAATATCGAAAATAGCGAGGTTTCTCATTAGCGTGGCACCAGCGGGAAAGGCCTTCGTCGTCGTGGTCCGTTTTCTGTGAAATCCGGCTGACGTTTTGTGATTTCGTGATTACGCCGGAGAACAACGCCATCTGGAACAGCGCAGTCCCGGGGGCTGGCCTTCCATTCGAGGAAACGAACTGCCATGTGTCGGTGACCTCGATGGCGACCATGTCCTCCGCCCGCTTGCGCTTGCGCACCGGGGCCGCGTCGGCAACAATTCCCACCTTATGGAACTTCGAGGCGGTTTCCCATTCCTCGCTGCGCTCGGCACCCTCGCGTCCCTGGCGCTCGGAGGCGGCAATGCGTCCCTGTTGGGCGCGGAGCGGGTCCTCTTTCCGTTCGGACCGGGGTTCGACACGAACACCGTGGGCACCACGGACGCCTCGGTCGCGCCAGCGGAGCACGGGCTGCTCGTCCACACCGGCCATCGCCAGCCCTGGCCTGGGATCGCGCTTCACCCGCCGGGCGGGCACATCGACTTGCTTGCCTTCGGCGAAATCACCTTGCGCGTGAGCAACACCGGCTCGCACGGCGTTTCGGTCTGCTGCCGCGTGGACAACCCGGAAGCCGACGGGGTCAAGCACTGCATCACGGACTCGGTGAGCCTCGAGCCCGGCCGGACCAAAATCCTCCGGGTGCGTCTGCCGCACGCGGGTGACGACCGGTTGGGCGGCAAGTTGTTCGGGATGCGCGGGTATCCCGTCAGCGCCCGCCCGGGCGATGCCTTCACGCCCACGAACGTCACGCAACTCCTCGTCTTCGTCAGCCAGCCCACGCAGGATTACTCCTTTGAGATCGGACCCGTCAATGCCAGCGGCGAATACACTCCTCCGACCGCGTGGACCAGTGACGCGGATCCCTTCTTCCCGTTCATTGACACCTTCGGCCAGTACCGCCACAAGAGCTGGCCGGGGAAGGTTCTCTCCCTGGACGATCTCACGTCGCGGGTGGCCGCCGAGGAGCGGGACATGGCGGCGCACCCCGGCCCCGCGGGATGGGATCGCTTCGGCGGCTTCGCGGCCGGCCCGCAACGGCAGGCCACCGGGTTCTTCCGCACCGAGAAGGTCGGCGCCAAGTGGTGGCTGGTCGACCCCGACGGCCATCTGTTTTTTTCGCACGGCATCGATTGCGTCGGCGCGGTCGACCACACCCCGGTCGAGGAGCGCGAGACTTGGTTCGCCGACTTCCCCGGCGCGCAACCGGGCTTCCGCCAGTTCTTCTCGACCGGCTACGCGTTGAAGGGCCACTACGAGGGCCGGAGCCCGCGCTCCTTTTCCTTCGGCGGGGCCAACCTCCTGCGCAAATTCGGCCCCGGGTGGTCCGGGACCAGCCGCGAGATCATCCACCGCCGCCTGCGGAGTTGGGGGCTCAACACCATCGGGAACTGGTCCGACGGCGAGCTCTGCCATATGCGCCGGACGGCCTACACGGACGCCATTGGGAGCGGCCGCACGCGGATGATTCAGGGCAGCGAAGGATATTGGGGGCGCTTCCCGGACGTGTTTGACCCGGGGTTCGCCGGCTCGTTGCGCCAAGCCATGGAGTCCAAGCGCGGCACCAGCGTCGGCGATCCCTGGTGCCTCGGCTACTTTTCTGACAACGAGATGTCGTGGGGCGATGAGACCTCCCTCGCGGTCGCCGCCCTGAAATCGGGTGCCGACCAGCCCGCCAAGCAGGCCTTTCTGGTGGACCTCAAAGCCAAGTACGAGCGCATCGAGACACTGAACCAGGCCTGGGGCGCCACCCACGCCTCCTGGGAGGCCCTCGCCGGGGCCAAGGAAGCCCCGGACGCCGCCAAAGCCCGGGCCGATCTGACCGCGTTCTACACCAAGGTCGCCGAAACCTACTTCCGGACTGTGCGTGACGCCGTTCGCTCCGTCGCTCCCCACCAGCTCTATCTCGGCTGTCGGTTCGCCTGGGTGAACGAGCGGGCCGCCCGGGCCGCGGCCAAGTACTGCGACGTGGTGAGCTACAACATCTACCACCATGGCGTGGCCGACTTCGAGTTCAACGGCGGGGCCGACGTGCCGCTGCTCATTGGCGAGTTCCACTTTGGGGCGCTCGACCGGGGGATGTTCCACACCGGCCTGGTCCCCACCGCGAACCAGGCCGAGCGCGCCCGGGCCTACCAGGAATATCTCCGGGGGGCGCTCAAGCACCCCCAATTCGTGGGCTGCCACTGGTTCCAATACAAGGACGAGCCCGTGCTCGGCCGCGTGTACGATGAGGAGAATTATCAGATCGGTTTCGTGGACGTGGCCGACACGCCTTACGCGGAGACCATCGCCGCCAGCCGCGAGATCGGCGCGGCCCTCTATTCCCAGCTTCAATAACCCATGACTGACGCGCCTTCAACGCCGCCCCCGCCGGCCCCCATCCCCGCCCAGCGCGGCTTCTGGCGGCGGACTCCGGTGATCCTCGCCTGCACCGTCGGGCTGGCGTTCCTCACCCACCTGAGTCTCGACCTCCTGGTGGACAACCAGACCCGCGAATCCACCGACGACGCCTTCCTCGACGCCGAGGTGGTGGCGATCGCTCCCCGTGTCCAGGGCCAGGTCGCCGCGATCCACGTGCAGAACAACCAGACGGTGAAGCCGGGTGATCTCCTCCTGGAACTCGACCCGGCGGATCTGAAGGTGACCTTGGAGCAGCGCCGCGCTGTCCTGGAATCGGCCCAGGCCAACAATGAGTTGTTGAAGGCGGGGCTCGGCCTGACCCGCGCCGCCGTCGCGAGCGCCGAGGCGACCGCGAAACAAACCGCCGCCGAGGCCGTCGCCTCCGAGGCGATGTCCGCCCGCGCCGCCGCCGACCTCAGGCGGGCGCGCGACCTGATCGCCAACCATACCATCTCCCCGCAGGAATTCGACGCCATCGAGGCCGCCGCCAAGGCCGCCGAGGCCAGTCTCCGCGCCGCCCGTGAAAAGGCCGCCAGCGACCGCTCCAAGGTGGCCCAGGCTGAGGCCGAGGTGGCCACCGCCATCAAGGCCTTTGCCCGCGCCGAGGCGCAGACCCGCCAGAGCGAGTGGGACGTGAAAGCGGCCGAACTCAACCTCTCCTACGTCCGGATCACCGCTCCCACCAACGGCTTCATCACCAAGAAAATGGTGGTCGCCGGTGATTACGTCCAGGTCGGCCAGCACTTGCTCGCGCTGGTCCCGGACAAGTTCTACGTCACCGCGAATTTCAAGGAAACCCAGATCCGGCGGATCCGGCCCGGTCAGAAGGCGTTGGTGGAGATTGACTCCATCTCGCACCAGCCCATCCCGGGCCATGTGGACAGCATCATGGCCGGCAGCGGCGCCAGCTTCAGCCTGCTCCCGCCCGAGAACGCGGTCGGCAACTACGTCAAGGTGGTCCAGCGCATCCCCGTGAAGATCCTCCTCGACGGCCCCGTGGACGGCGGGCACGTGCTCGGACCGGGCATGTCGGCGGTGCCGAGCGTCCAGGTAAGCGACTTTTCGGCTTCCCCGGCCCTGCTCTGGGGCGGGTCGGCGGCGGTGGCGCTCGTGGTCGGCGGGATCTGGCTGGCCACCACGCGCAAACCCTGACCCGGCGCGTGTCCACCTCCCACCCGGAAGCCGGCTGGCACCCGAGCCACAACCCGTGGCTGATCGCCGTCTCGGTGATGGCGGCCACGTTCATGGAGATTCTCGACACCTCGGTGGCGAATGTCTCCCTGCCGCACATCGCGGGCAACCTCTCCGCCACCACCGAGGAATCGACCTGGGTGCTCACCAGCTACCTGGTCTCGAACGCGATCATCCTCCCGGCCACCGGCTGGCTCGGGGCGCTCTTCGGGCGCCGGCGGTTGCTGGTGATGTGCATCATCATCTTCACCATCGCCTCGGTGCTGTGCGGCATGGCCCCGACGCTTCCCTTTCTGATCGTGGCCCGCATTCTGCAGGGCGTGGGCGGCGGCGCCTTGATCCCGATCTCGCAGGCCGTCCTGCTCGAGAGCTTCCCGATCGAGAAGCGCGGCGTCGCCATGGCCGCCTTCGGCATGGGGGTGGTCGTCGCGCCCATCCTCGGCCCCACGCTGGGCGGCTGGATCACCGACAATTTCTCGTGGCGATGGATCTTCTACATCAACATCCCCGTGGGCATTTTCGCGGCCCTGATGGTCAACGCCTTCGTTGAAGACCCCCCGTACATCAAGGCGGCGAAGGTCGGCCGGATCGATTTCCTCGGCTTCGGCCTGCTCGCCCTCTGGATCGGCGCGCTCCAGGTGGTGCTGGACAAGGGGCAGCAGGAGGACTGGCTGGGCTCGCTCTGGATCCGCTGGACCATGGTTCTCACCGTGGCCGCCTTGATTGCCTTCGTGGTGCGCGAGCTGACCACCGACCACCCGATTGTCGACCTGCATGTGCTGCGCAACCGCAACTTCGCCTCCGGCGTGCTGCTGATCACGACGCTCGGCGCCGTCCTTTACGGCACCACGGCGGCGCTGCCCATTTTCCTCCAGACGCTGATGGGCTACTCGGCCATGCAAAGCGGCCTCACGCTGAGCCCCCGTGGGGTGGGCGCCTTCTTCGCCACGTTCCTGGTGGGCAAATTGATGGGCCGGGTGCGCAACCGGGCGATGATCATTTTCGGCTTCGCGTTGCTCGCCGCGTCGTCCTTCTGGCTCGGCAACATCAACCTCGCGATCTCCGTCCGGCACGTGGTGCTCCCAAGCATCCTGAACGGCATCGCCATCAGCTTCATTTTCACGCCGCTTACCACCGCCACCGTGAGCCACCTCACGCAAAAGCAGATCGGCAACGCCACCGGGATCTACAACCTGATGCGCAACCTCGGCGGCAGCTTCGGGATCGCGATGGTCACAACCCTGCTCGACCGCCGTTCCCAGGTTCACCAGATGATGCTGGTCCCGCACCTGACCCCCTACGACCCCAACTACACCGAGCGCCTCGCCGGCGCGGTGCGCGCGCTCACGCCGCTGAGCGGCTCCGTCCAGGCCCAGGCCCAGGCTCCCGCGCTGCTCTACAATCAACTGCTCGGCCAAGCCTCCCTCTGGGGTTTCGTCGAAAACTTCCGTCTTTTTGGCCTGTTCTGCCTCTGCTGCCTCCCGCTCGTCTTTCTGTTCAAGAAGGCGAGAAAGTCCGCCCGCCCCGGCCCGGGGATGGGGCATTGATGTGCGCCCCCGCGGGCTCTTCATTACCCACATCCACATAACGGGCAGTTCAGGAAAGACCCCGGGAGGGCAAGTCCTCAAGATGGAATTTCTCGATCATATCATCTCGGGGCGGGCCACCAGCGTGCGGCCGATGGACTACCCGTCCTTGCGCGAACTGGCGCGTTTTCTGTAGCTGCATGGCCGCAGTCCCGGCCCCGGAGACTCACGGATCGATTTTGCTCCTTCGGACGCACCAATCCGGGTTCTGATCGAGATCAACTCGTGACCAGGACGTGCGAAAAGGTCGAGGGCCAGACGGCACGAGTCGTTTCGGGACTATGCACGTCACAAACAACCGCGCTAAAAGCGCATTGACATTGAGTGGGGAGGCGGGGCGTGAGTGATGCACCTGCTGATAACCCCCTCGTTCTCAGGATGAACCTCGCGGACCCGATGCGGGAGGCAAAGGCTTTCTCCGAGCACTGTCCGCAATTATGGCGAGCAATGTGTCTTGTTCTCCAGGGGAGAAATCCGGAGGAAGTAACTCAAGAACTAGCTGAGCAATTACGAGCGGGATTGCAAGCGCATCTTGGTGAGAAACAGGCACCGATCCAGGAATAACCGTGTGAGGATCGGTATCAAAATACCCCGGCGCGGCCCTCCTCAGGGTGTCAACGGCGGTTTGCATTCGCTGGTGTCCCAACCCAGTCAATCCGTACCAAATATCGGTCTGGGTCGCGATGTTGGTGCCGGTGATCCATTTCGCCCTGGCCATGCGGGCAATTATGCTGCGGAAATTATCAAGATTGTGATCGGGATCGAAGCGCGGTTCCATATCTGCCCCAAGGAATCAAGAACCTGCGAGAGCGTCAAGCAAAACCATCACAACAAGAGAGGTGTGACCACGTTACAAACAATGATCTTCGTGCTACATTGGGGTTATGGAAAGAAGAAACGTTCAGAATCCCCTCGCCGCCACTTTGCGGTTCACCTTTTCATCCTCGATAGCCTGATCGAGAAGCGTGTAATCCTCGTATTTCACGGCTATGTAGTGAAACTGGTCAGAACAGAACACCTCGACCCGCTTGTCGGCACCCCCGAACACCCAACTCTTCGATTCGTCCTGAAAATTGTGCTCAGAGAGGAGCCCATACTTGTCCGCAAGTGAGTCCACTATCCCGCGCGCCTTCATAACCTGATCGAGGGAATCTTCAAACACTCCAGTGGAAAACTCGATTTCCTGGATACGGCGATCATTCAGAATCTTGATCGTGACCCTCATAAACGGGGCCGCATCTGTGAAGTCACTAGAGTACTCGCCTATGCCATCACGATTGGTCGTGATCCAAAAGCCCTTAGGCAGCGGCTCCCCAAGCTTGAATCCGAACGCCCCTTCAACTGGCTGCTTGGGGGCGGAACCGCTCGGTTGCAGCGGCTTATGCCTCAATCCCAAGGCGAAGATGAGGAGAACGCAGAACACCAAGCCTGCCATAGCGAAGATCGTCGCGAGATCGGGTTTGCTGGTGCGGGCTGGAACAGCAAGTACCGTGGCTGTGCCACAGTGCGGGCACGGCACGGTTGAGCCCGACGCGGAATCGTCGAATTCCAGGTGCCCGGAACAATTCTCACAGGTGCATTTGATTAGCATAACCCAGCGTTGCCTTTGCGTGCGATTATCCTCCCACTCGGGTGGGCCGCAAGTCGAAAAGCAACTCCTGATTGTTTCTCGAATCCCGGCCCGCCCAGGCCTATACTCGAGCAAATGAGGTCGAAGCCGAAAACCGCAGAGACCCCGCTCAAGACCTCGGTGGGGTTGGACGAGGCGCTCCGCCGCGCCATGCTCGTGAAGTCGCCAGCGGGAAAGAAGCGCCAGCCGAAATCCAAGCCCTAACAGGATCGGGCTATGTCAAGTAGCAACAGAGTGGTTGTGAAGTGCATAATCCCGAGTCGTTTGTCCTTTTTCTTGATCGCGTTCGCGGCTCCGCTTCGGAGCCTCGTGGAACCGACAGCGCGCACTGGCTCCGCTCGTTACCCCACGAGTCGAGTCAGGGCGTTCCACGCTCGGCCCCTGTGGCTGGTGGAGTCAAAAGTTCTTGAAGTACCTCCAATACCGCACTCTTATCTGCAACCGGACTGCTCAATAAGGCGGTGACGAATGGGACCGATAAATCCAAAGGAATCACAAGCCAGCGGGGACAGTTGTTGAAGCCTGTGGGGAAACCAGGCTCTCGTGGTAATTCGTCCCATCTCATCCCAAGCCCCTTCTTACCGCTTTGCCGCCAAGTGCCCCAAACCACTGAAAACTCATCGTTGTAGAGAACCTTGTGGATGGGAAACATGCTATCGTTAACATCAGCTGGTTTCATATTTATCGTTTGGTTGTGTAAGAGTGTTGAGGCGGCTTGAAACGGCTTAACGAAGAGCACTAAGCCACTGCCGACTCGCGACATGAGCGGCGACAGCACCAAATGTGGTTCTGCTCCGGCGACTTAGGCGTCATCTCGACCTTCTGTATAAAGTTGACAAATAGCTCCAACAAACTGGCCAAAAACCTCCGGCGACGATATTGGAATCTCCGCACCCATGTGAAGCGACCTATCTGGTGGTGGGCCTTTGTAGGCCTGAACTCGCACCACGTCAGAGCCAGCCCAGTCTTTGCTGGCATCGCGGTCTTTGGCAGGAATGTACGTGACGCGGATATTTTCAACATCCGCGTATATGTGGCCTTTACTGTCTTTTTGTGTCTTCATAAATTATCTGCGCTGGCATAAAATGCCGCGCCATTGCCCGCTTCTCAGGGGGAAGTGACTCGATTATCGCATTAGCGTAGGCCCCCGCAGGAATGATGAACCACGTCGGTATCCCCCGTGATTGGGGGTTTCCCAGCGGATTGTCGGCGTTTCCGTTCCATCGCATTCCGAGGCACGGGCCATCGTCCCAACGCCCTATGGACACGGCAATGTCGTCTTCACTTCCTGGGGCCAGAACCAAGAGCAGCGTCCAATGCCGCCGGGGCGAGGTCACTTTGCTCGGTTCAATATACCCGGGCCCCTCGGGTCTCGATGAATCGGCAGTCATGGAACACAACGTATGGTCTGTCGTGGTGCGATGCAAGAACAAAATGTCGGAAGGTTGTTTTGGCTCGCCCAGGTCCTACTTCTTCCCGGGAGGGGAAAGCGTGATTTTGCATCTGGGGGACGGCGCTTCGGACGAGGCGAGGAGAGAAGTGTGTAGTCACAAGCCGGTAGGGCGGGGCGGCGGTCTGCCAAAATCAAAGCCAACTCCCCCCGCGTCCCCCCGGGCCCGCGGCGGAAAAAGCTGTGCCAAGGCACCGCCGGGGTGGTATGAAGCGGGGTGTCTGCGGTTGATCCAACAGCCTCCCCCATGAGTGCGACTGCCCCCGATCGTGGGCAGAGCGCCGGTTCTGCCTCGCCGGAGGGCCTCTCCCGCCTGCTCGCCGGCCCGGCCCCCGTCCTCGCGCTCGCCCCGATGCAGGACGTCACCGATCTTGAGTTTTGGCGCCTCATGGAGTCCTACGGCGGGCCCGACGTCTACTACACCGAGTATTTCCGTGTCTATGCCGGCTCGGTCCCCGAGAAGAACATCCTCCGTTCCGTGATCGAGAACCCCGGCAGGCGGCCCGTGGCTGCGCAGATGATCGGCAACGACATTCCGTCGCTGGTCCGCACGGCCCGCCGGTTGCAGGAATTCCCCGTGGCCGCGATTGACCTGAACCTCGGCTGTCCGGCCCCGGTCGTGTACCGGAAGTGTGCCGGCGGCGGTCTCCTCCGGCTCCCGCGCCAGATTGACGCCATCCTCGGCGCGCTGCGCGACGCCGTCACGGTGAAGTTCACCGTCAAAACCCGGATCGGTTTTGATTCCGCCGACGGTTACGGCGAGCTGCTCGCCATCCTGGCCCGCCACCATCCCGACCTGGTGACCGTCCACGCCCGCACGGTGAAGGAAATGTACCGCAGTCCGGTCCGTTACGAGCTGATCCGGCAGGCGGCGGAGTTCCTGCCGTGCCCGGTCCTCGCCAACGGCAACGTCTATTCCGCCGCCAAGGGTCTCGAAGTGCTGGCCTCCACCGGCGCGCGCGGTTTGATGATCGGCCGCGGGGCGATCCGCAACCCCTGGATTTTCCGTCAATTCCGCCAGCACCTGGCCGGCGAGCCGATCTTCATCCCGCGTGGTTTCGAGGTGCTCGAGTACGTCCACGCCCTCCATGAGACCGTCTGCTCGCCTGAAGTCCGCGAAGCCTCGCAGGTGCAGCGGATGAAGAAATACATGAACTACCTGGGGGTGGGGGTGGAGCCAACCGGCCGGTTCCTGCACGAAATTCGCAGAGCCTCGACCCGCGACGGCTTCTTTGCCCTCTGCCGCGAATTCCTCGACCACGACCGCCTGATGCCCCTGGAGCCCTTCCCCCTCGCCCTCCCGGAGACCGACCTGATGGCGGGGGAGCAGCTCTAGTCGCGCGTCCGGCGCCGCGGCCCGTCCCCGCGGGGGATCACTCGGTGAACTCCAGCCTCCCAAACCGCGCTGGCGTATGTGCCGTGGCGGTGAGGGTCGGGTGCCAGGCGAGGAAGGCGTGACGGGAGGCTTCCTGCCGGTAGAGGTTGATCCGCCACTCGGTCCCGGCTGACGGTGCGGTCGGCGAGAGGGCGCGGAGGGGGATGCGCATTTCGCAGGTCCAGACGTGGCTGCGCCGGTCCACGCGGGTGGCCGTTTGGAAACCGCTGGCCCACGCAAAGTCCTTGCGCGGCAGATCCACCAGCAGGTCGAGCCGCTCGTTGGTCGGGGCGGTCTCGAATTCGCCGTAGCGGGCTGGCGCGGCGGCGTCGGGGGCGATGAAGGCCTCGACCACATCGCGGTCCCACAGGCTCGCCCCCTCCTTCGCCAGGTCAAAGCGTTTCCCAGTCGCCGATCCCACTGGAAAGGTGACGATCTGGTGGTAGGGGCACTCGTAGGAGAGATAGAGGAACTCGGCCGACCAAAGGGCGCGCACGGTGGTCGAGAGCTCCGGCTTGGCCGCCCCGCTGGCCAACAGCCGGTCAATGATGACGGGCGCAGCAGTCCGCCAGATCTCCTTGCCGAGGTCGCCGTCTGGCACAAAATCACGCGTGGTGCGCCGGGCGCGCAGCGTGGGGGTGGGGAGCGAGCGGGCGAGCAGTTTGCGCGCGTTGTCGAAGTAAATCTTGCGGAGCACGCCCTCGGGGAGCCCGATGGAGCTGATGGTCCAATCGCCCTGGATCGGCGTCATGTGCTCCCAGTGGCGGTCGTTCGTCTCCAGCCAGCGCCATTCCTTGAGGAAGAAGACCTCCGCGTCGACATCCGATGGCGGCGCCTCGTTGCCGCTCGAACCGAGGATCGCCTTGTTGTAGATCTGAAAGTCGGTCGCGAACAGAATCCGGTCCTGGTGTTTGATGAACATCCGGCGCGTGGCGGCGGGGTTGTGCCGCCCGATCTCCGGGATGCGGGCGGCGAGATCCACCATCATGTTTGGCCGTCGCGTCAGCGCGTCGTCCACCCAGGCGAGGTCCTCGGAGTTGTTACCGAAATGGACGCAAACGAAGGTGGTTTCCGGGTGCCGGGCGATGACCCGATCCAGCGCGGCCAGCAGCTCCATCCGCGGCGGGTGTTTTGCGGGGTCGCCGAACCACCAGCTCTTGTGGTCTTTGAGCTCCTTCCACCGCTCATTGTGCTCCTCATACGGCTCCCAGAATGCCTTGGGGTCGGCGACATGGATCGAAATCGGCATGGCGAGTTCGCCGCACCGGTGCCACATCGCATCCAGCCTCGGGTCGTCGATCTTCACCAGCGCCCCGCTCGCGTCCCGGACCACCAAGCCGAACTCCTTGAAGAATTTAAGCCCGGCCGCGCCCAGGCGGTGCCCTTCCTCGACCTGGCGGACCGCCTGTTGGGCGAAATCGGGCTGATCCCAGTGCCCGAAGTCGAGGTTCATGTAGTGGAGGAAGCGCCCGGGGTGCAGCGTGTCCGCGAGGGTGCGGTTGCGCTCGAACTCGCTGGGGCCGCCATCCGCGGGGCGCGTGGTGTAACCTCCGCTCAGGTTCACCCCCAGGCCGACACCGGCGGCGTTGTTAATCGCGATCGCGCGGGCCAGATGCTGGGTGGTGAAGTCAATATGCTGGTGCAGATCGATGATCCGCCGCGCGGCGCGCCAGGCGTCGGGGGTGTTCCCGGCGGGGGAGTCATCTCCCGCCGCCGCGGCGAGTGGAAGCAGGGGCAGGGACATACAAAGGAGGCAGGCAAGGTTTTTGTTCATGGCATGCGGCCCCCCCGGAGCCACCGCGATTCCGGGGGTTGCCGTGGGTTATCGCCCTTTTCCCGGCGCGAGGCAAGGGGAATGGGGTGGGGGGCCGAAGAAGAAGGAGTGAGGAGTGAGGGGTGAAAAGTGAAAAGTGAGAAGTGAGAAGTGAGAAGTGAGGTGGGGGGCTCGTGGATTCCGCTCTGCGGGGCGCGCGCCCGGGACAGACGGCGGGACACCGCCTGTCACCACGTTTCCACCGGCCCTCGCGGGACCGGGATCGCCTGCCGGGTGGCCACCGCCGGCTGGTCCGGCTGCATGAAGGAGGCCACCAGGGGAGCGGGGCGGAACCGCGGGTGCAACTCCCCGGTCTCGTCATTGAACTGCCGGCGCCACTCCAGATAATGCGCCAGCACCCGTTCAAAATCAGCGACGCTGGAGATCCGCACCGCGTCGCGGGTGAATTCATTGGCCGGTCCGAACCGCCGCGCGTACCACGGCGCGATTTTCCGGAACATCCGGCAGCCATGCGCCTCGCCGAACACCTCAACCATGAGCGCCAGATGCCGCCGGATCACCCGCAACCGCTCCGCAAAGGGCGGCTCGGGCAGGATCTCACCCGTCGCCAGATAGTGTCTCGTATGGGTGAAGATCCAAGGATCGTAAAACGCTCCGCGCCCGATGCTCACTCCGGCGCAGCCGGTTTCCTGGATCATGTGGCGCGCCGCTTCCGGCGTGGTGATGTCGCCGTTGCCGATGACCGGGATCGACGGGGCCGCCTGGACCACCGCCCGGATCCCGGCGAGGTTCACCCCGCCCGAAAACCCCTGCTCCCGCGTCCGGCCATGCACAAAGACCGCGGCCACGCCCACATCGGCGAGCGCACGGGCGAGGTCGGGGGCGGTCAGGTTCTGATCGTCCCAGCCGAGCCGCATCTTGGCTGTAATGGGGATCTTGACCGCCTTCACCATCCCCGCGACCAGGGCGCAGGTCCGGTCCAACTCGGTCATCATGGCGGAGCCGCCACCCACCCGGCAGACCTTCCGCACCGGGCACCCCATGTTAATGTCCACCGAGGCCACGCCGGCGGCCTCGCACCAGGCTGCCGCGTCCCGCATCTCCTCCGGGACGGATCCAAACAACTGGACCGCCATCGGTTGGTCGGCGGGGCGGGTTTCGACGAGTTTGAAGGCGGCGTCGCGGCGTTCCAGCAGCGACCGGGCGTTGACAAGGTCGGTGGTCGCCAACCCCAACCCGCCGAGTTCGCGCACAACGAGGCGGAACGGCAGGTTGGTGTAACCTGCCAGCGGCGACAGACAGAGATTTGAGGTCAGGGTGAGCGATCCGAAACGCATGGCCGCCGGTACTATATCCAAAACCGGCGCGGTCGCAGCTTTTTCCGGGGGGGGGGCCGGGACGTCCCGTCCCGGGTTCCTTCTTGAACGTCTCCGAGGGGGAAGGAGGTGCCCCGCCTAGCCTGCGGAAAAGGCGCGGGGAGGAGACCTCCCCGCCCCGGCGTCTTTCGCGTGCATCCGGACGGCTCAATGGTAAATTCCCTCCGTGATGAAAGAACTGCCTCACTCGCACGCCTGCTTCGTTTGCGGCGAATCCAACCCGCTGGGCTTGAACCTCCGCTCTGAGACCGACGGCAGGACCGTGCGGGTGCGGTTTTCCTTCGGCCCGGGTCATGTCGGCTTCCGCGACACCGTCCACGGGGGGCTCACGGCGACGGTGCTCGACGAACTGATGAGTTGGGCTTGCACCGTGCCGACGCACCGGTTCGCCTACTGCGCCGGGATGAGCGTGCGCTACCGGGCTCCGGTCCGTCCGGGACGACCGCTCACGGCCACCGCCGAGCTGGTCGCCGACCACCGGGGCCGCCTCTATGAGGCCAAATCCGAGTTGCGTGACGAACAGGGCGTTTTGCTCGCCACCGCGACCGGAAAATACGTGCCCATCCCCGAAACCGACCTCCCGGCCATGGCGGCTGACATGATCGGCCGGCTGCCTTGGGACGCCACCGGCCAGGCGGTCGGGGAGGCTCCGCCGGCGTGAGCAGAAGGGCCAGGACCTATGAATGGAGTCAGGCTCAAGGATCAACCGGCGAGCGAACTACCCCGCGAGCGCCTCGCTGAGCGGGGGCCGGCCGCGCTCTCCGACGCGGAGCTGATCGCCATCCTGCTGCGCACCGGCTTGAAGGGGACAAATGTCGTCGAAGTGGCCCGGCAGCTCGTGCTGAAGTACCGCTCGCTCCATTCCCTCGCCAAGGCCTCGATCACCGACCTGACCCAGATCAAGGGGATCGGCCGGGACAAGGCGGTCACCTTGGTGGCTGCTTTCTCCCTGGCCCAGCGGATGGCGGACGAGTTGCACCGGGAGCCCATCCTCCTGGATAACGCCGACGCCGTGGCCAACCTGGTCCGGGAGGACCACCGGTTGCTCCAGGTGGAGACGTTCCAGGTGATCCTGCTCAACGTGCGGCGGCGGCTGATCGAGGTCGTGCGCGTTTCCGAGGGGACGCTCGATACCTTGCTGGTACACCCCCGCGAGGTGTTCCGGGTGGCGATCGCCGCCAACGCCGCCGCCATCGTCCTCTGCCACAACCACCCGAGCGGCGATCCCTCCCCTTCGGAGGCCGACATCAAGGTGACCCGCGACCTGATCCGGGCCGGTCAATTGCTGAAAATCGAGGTCTTGGACCACGTCATTCTCGGCCGCGCCTCCCCCGACCGCTCCAAGGACTATGTTTCTTTGCGCGAGCTGGGCTATTTCGCCTGAAGCTCGGCCGCCCGGAGGCCGGCTACGAGTTCATGGCGCAGGCGCCCCGCCCGCCGTCCCGGCGATCGGCGCCCGTCCCGGGGTCACCGAGGAGGCCCTTTCGCGCGCCGGCCGCCTGCGAGTCGGCGGCACGGCAGGTCGCAGCCCTGCGCCACCCGGCTTCGCCTCCGGATCCGCGGCCGTCGTTTGTGCAAGGTTGCGCTTGCCAATCGCCCCGGCGTGGCTAAAATCGTCGGCTCATTTACAAGTATGACTTTATTGACCATGGGTGCGATGATGGCCCTGATTCCTCCGCCCTCTGGGAGCGGCCAGCAGAGCACGGCGCCGAGCTGGTCCAGCTTCGTCCCCATGGGGCTTCTGCTGGTCGTGTTCTATTTTGCGCTCATCCGCCCCCAGCAGAAAAAGGCCCGCGAGCATGGTGAAATGCTCAAGGCCATCAAGCCGGGTGACAAGGTGGTCACCACCGGTGGCGTGGTCGCGGTGGTGGTCAGCGTGAAGGAGAAAACCGTCAACATCCGTTCCGCCGACTCGAAATTCGAGGTCACGAAGGCGGCCATCGCGGAGGTCACCGAGCGTTCCGGAGAGGGCGGCGAATCTTAGGTTTTAGTCATGAAGCAAAAAAACATCGGGAGACTGGTTGTTGTCATCGGGGTCCTGCTCTGGTCCCTCTACGAATTATATCCGCCGCAGTCGAAGGATTTGGTGCAGGTCTTCCGGGATCGCGCCGTGAACCATGACGCCGCCTTCGCCGCCATCGCGCAGCGGGCGCAAGACTTGGAGAAGCAGCAGCCGGACAACCCGTACCGCTGCCTGGCGACAGCCGTCGGGACCAACGACCTGACCAAGTACTTCCCGTTCTTTGAAGCGGGCGAGCAGGAACGCCCCAACGCGTTCATCCTCAACCGCCTCCAGCGCGAGGCGGCCGGCCGGATCCGGCTCGGCTTGGATCTCCAGGGCGGCACCTCGTTCACGGTCCAGATGGACACCAAGAGCCTGACCAACGACGTGGGTGGCGCGCTCTCCCAAGCCGTCGAGGTGCTGCGCCGCCGCGTCGACCGGTTCGGTGTCGCGGAGCCGCTCATCCTCCCCCAGGGCGATGACAAGATCCTCGTGCAGCTTCCGGGCCTGTCGGACGCCGACCAGGAGGACGCGGAGATTCAGATCAAGCGCGCCGCCTACCTCGAGTTCCGGATGGTCCATCCGCAGAGCCGCGAGTTCATCGAGCAGGGCAACATCGAGCCCGGTTACGAGGTGATGAAGCTCGTCGAGCGCCACGAGGGCAAGGAAACGGTCGAGCCGCTACTGGTCAAACGCCGCCCCGAACTCAACGGCGACAGCATCCAGAGCGCGATGGTCGGCCGCGGCAACATGGGCGAGCCGGACATCGACTTCACCCTGAACCCCGACGGGGCCTCCCGCTTCGCCGATGTCACGCGGGAGAACATCGGCCGGCGGCTGGCAATCGTGCTGGACGGCAAACTCTACTCGGCGCCTTTCATCCGTGGCGTGATTGACACCGGTCGCGGCCAAATCACCGGCCGGTTTGACTACAAGGAGGCGCAGGAGCTGGCCAGCGTCCTGGAAAATCCGCTGCGGGCCAAACTCGACGTCATTGCCTCCAGCAAGGTGGCGCCGACGCTCGGCCGCGACGCCATCAAGAGCGGCGTGATGGCCTCCATCGGCGGCACCGTTGCGGTCTCGCTGTTCATGCTCTGTTACTACCTGATCTCCGGGATGGTGGCCAATGTCGCCCTCCTGGCGAACATTCTCATCCTCCTCGGTGTCATGTGCTCGATCGGCACCACCCTCACGCTGCCGGGCATTGCGGGCATCGTGCTGACGGTCGGTATGGCAGTGGACGCCAACGTGCTGATCTACGAGCGCATCCGCGAGGAAACCGCGCGGGGCAAGTCGCTCCGCGGGGCCGTCGCGGCTGGTTACAGCCGGGCGTTCACCACCATCTTCGACTCCCACGTCACCACGTTGATCTCCTCGATCATCCTGATCTTCATGGGCACGGGCTCCATCAAAGGGTTCGGTGTCGCGCTGACGATCGGTGTCGCGGCCAGTCTCTTCACGGCGCTGGTGGTCACCCGGCTGATTTTCGACTTCCTGCTCGACCGGAGCCTGCTGACCTCCCTCAAGATGCTGCATCTGATACCGGCGACGTTGAATCTCGATTTCATGAAGCTCGCCCGGGTGGCGTTCGCCACCTCGTGGATCATCATTGTGATCGGCGTCGGTTACGGCGGCTACAAGGGCCGCGCGGTGATGGGCCGCGACTTCATCGGGGGCGACACGACCTCCTGCGCCTACAAGCAACAGGTGGGGGAACAACAAATCCGCGCGGCCCTGAAGGCGGCGAACATCAGCGACCCGCAGATCCAATACCAGACGGACTTGGTCAGCGGCAAGGCCTCCCTGCGGATCGATTCCCCCTCGGGGACCGGGGCGGGTGTGAAGGCGGTGCTGGAGAAGCTCTCGCCCAACAACTACAGCGCCTGGGGGCAGGAGCACGTCGGGCCTTCCGTGGGCAAGGAGATCCAGAAATCGGCCGTGATCGCCTCCCTGTTGTCGCTGTTCGGCATCCTGATCTACGTCGCGGTCCGCTATGAGTTCTCGTTCGCCGTCGGCGCGGTGCTGGCCGTGATTCACGACGTGCTGATGACCATCGGCATCTACTGCCTCTGCGGGCGCCAGTTCAGCGCCACCACGGTGGCGGCGATCCTGACCATCATCGGCTTCTCCACCAACGACACCATCGTCATCTTTGACCGGATTCGCGAGGACCTGAAACTGGGGATCCGCGGCACGTTCAAGGAGGTCATGAACCAGGCGCTGAACCAGACGCTGAGCCGGACGATCATTACTTCCGGCACGGTCTTCCTGGCCACCGCGGCGCTCTACCTGTTCGGCGGCGGTGACATCAACGACTTCGCCTTCACGTTCCTGATCGGCATCGTCACGGGCACCTACTCCAGCATTTACATCGCCAGCGCGCTGGTGTTGTTCTGGCACAAGGGCCAGCGGCCGCACATCGGCTCGGCACCCACCGTCATCGTGGAAGGGCCAACTCCGGCCGGGGCGCGGGAGTAAACCAGGAAACGGCCCCCCCGTCCCGGCGGGGCGGCCTCCGGCGGTTGCCGGGTGGCATCGGACGGGAGACTTTGGCTGCCGTGCTCGCGTTCCTCGCAACCGCTTGGTGGGTCTGGCCTGTGATGGGTCTGGCGGTGGCGGGGTTGCTCGCGTTCGATCTGGGCGTGGTGCACCGGCGGGCGCGGGTGGTCGGGTTCCGCGAGGCGCTCGCTTGGACCGCCCTCTGGGTCTTCCTGACCTTCTGCTCCGGCATCGCCCTGGCGGCCACCCAGGGGTCCCAGGCGGGGATGGAGTTCGCCGCCTGCTATCTGCTGGAGTTGTCGCTCTCGCTGGACAACGTCTTCGTCATCGCGCTGATTTTCTCCTATTTCAGACTGCCCGCGGAGTATCAGCACCGCGTCCTGTTCTGGGGCGTGTTTGGCGCCCTGGTCATGCGGGGCGTGCTCATCGTGGCCGGCGCCGCCCTCGTGCACCGCCTGGATTCCGTTCTGTACGCCCTCGGTGCCCTCGTGCTCTTCACCGGGGGCCGGATGCTGGCGTCGCCCGCGCGGTCGGAACCGGCCAACAACCGCGTCCTCCGGCTGGTGCGCCGGTGGTTCCCCGTCTCCGACCAACTCGACGGACAGCGCTTCGTCACCCGCATCCAGGGGCGCGCCATGCTGACCCCGCTGGCGCTCGTCTTGGTGATGGTGGAAACCTCGGATCTCGTGTTTGCGGCGGACTCCGTGCCGGCCACCTTCGCGGTGACGACCAAGCCATCGATCATCCTCGCGGCGAATCTGTTCGCCATCCTCGGCCTCCGCTCGCTCTACGTCGTTCTGGCCAGCGCGATGGGGCGGTTCCGGCATCTCAGCACCGGGCTCGCGTTGGTCCTGGTCTTCATCGGCGTGAAAATGTTGCTCGACCCGCATGGCCGCCCGCCGCGGGGTTGGCAGGTCGAGATCCCGCTGCCGCTCTCGTTGTCCGTGGTGGCGGCTTTCCTCGCAGGTTCCATGGTCTGGTCCGCTTGCGAGGGGCGGAACGGCCGGAAAGGGGCGGGATGAAGCATTTCCGGTGGCAGATCGCCCCTGACCAGCCGGGGCCGACAGCGGATCTGGCCCGGCAGCTCCGGATCGCGCCGCTGCTCGCGAGGTGCCTGGTGAACCGTGGTGTCGTCACCGCCGCCGCCGCCGAGCCGTTCCTGGCCCCGCGTTTGCGGCAGTTGCGCGATCCGTTCCTCATTCCCGGCATGCGTGCAGCGGTCGCCCGGCTCTGGCAGGCCCGGGAAACGGGCGAGACCACCCTCATCTTCGGGGATTACGACGTGGACGGCGTCACCTCGACCGTGATGTTGACGGAAGTACTCACGACGCTTGGGTGGCGGGTTGGGTGGTATCTCCCGCACCGCGCCGACGAGGGCTACGGGCTGACCCGCGACGGGGTGGAGGGGGCGCTGCGCAAGACCCCGGCGACCCTGATTCTGGCGGTGGATTGCGGCACGACGGCCGTGGAGACGATCCGCGAGCTCGCCGCGCGCGGGGTGGAGGTGGTGGTGCTCGACCACCATCAACCCGGGCCGGAACTGCCACCCGCGGCCGCGCTGGTGAATCCCCACGTCACGTCCGAAG
>Ga0182030_10000525_pt1 | contig 72742 bp, 66 predicted proteins | sample 812S3MmetaG_FD_121299 | JGI IMG/M metagenome (GOLD analysis project Ga0182030, IMG submission 121299) | Permafrost microbial communities from Stordalen Mire, Sweden - 812S3M metaG (Illumina Assembly) | ecosystem: Environmental > Terrestrial > Soil > Wetlands > Permafrost | place: Sweden...
CATGAGTGCCTCCAACTCCTGGGCGGAGTTTGCGGCCACCTACCGCCGGACCCGGCCGGCCTACCAGGAGCACGAGGGCGCCAAGGCCGACCTCAAGAAGCTGGTCCCAGAGGACGCCAAGGAAGCCACTGGGCACGGTCTGCGTGCCAAGCGGTCCAGATCCGGCGCGATCAGCTTTGACCTCCTGGACACGGAGCTGGCTGATGCACCGGTCCAGTGAAACCATTGGTGCCATTGCCGCAGCCCTGGCCAAAGCCCAGGGCGAGCTCAGCAACCCAGAAAAATTGCTGACGGCGACCATCCGCTCGCCGTTCCCCCGCGAGGGCGACCGGACTTTCCGCTATGCTTCGCTCGCCAGCGGCCTCGATATCGTGCGCAAGAGCCTTGGCCAGCACGAGATCGCCACGGTCCAGACCACGGCCATCGACCAGGATTCTGGCCAGATTCGGCTGACCACGCTCCTCGCCCATGCCTCCGGAGAATGGATCTCGTCGGACTGGCCGGTCTGCCCGGTCAGCGAAACCGCCGCCCCGCAACGGATGGGAGCTGCTCTTACCTACGCCCGGCGCTACGCGCTGTTCGCGCTGGTCGGGATTGCCGGTGAGGACGACCTGGATGCCCCCGACCTCTTGGTCGAACCGTCGCCGGTGCTCCAAGCTGTCGCGGAACCGAGCGGGGAGGCGCCGAACAACCGCCGACCTCCCAACGGTTCAGTCCATAAGCCGCGGCAGCCCAAACCCGTGCTCGCCGTAGAGCCATCCGCGTTGCTACGCGATCAGCTGGTCGCAGAGATCCATGATCTCAAGGATGGGGACGCTCTGGCCCTTTGGGCGCATCGGCGACTGCCCGCGAAGAACACGCTCACAGCCGACGACGCACGCGCCGTGGAAGCCGTCTACCAGGCCGTGCTGGACGCCTCCAATCGTCGAACCCAACGGCAGGGCGACGAGGTTCAGCGTCAATCATCGGAACTGAGATCGAGCAGCCCTGAAAGCGGGGCGGCGGTCGTCAATGGATCGGCGGTCGCAGATCAGCAACCGCCGGCAGCCAGAACAGTGTCGCCGTTGCGCAAGCCGACCCGGCAGCGAAACAAGATCCATCTCGCATTCGTCGCGGCGCAACCTTGTCTGGTCTGTCACCGATCGCCTTGTGATGCGCATCATCTGAAATTTGCGCAACCTCAAACGCTCGGGCGCAAGGTCAGCGACGAATTCACCGTGCCATTGTGCCGGGATCATCATCGGGACCTGCACCGCTACGGCAACGAGCTCGCATGGTGGGCCAATCTTCAGATTGCCCCGACAGATGCAGCGAGGGATCTCTGGCAAACAACGCAGCCCAGTCCCGACGCGCCGATTGCTCGTGAAATTTCTCCGCGACCTCGCGATCAAACAAGCCGAGCGGCGGATTAGTGCCGGCGACATATCAAAAGGCGAGGGGTGTATGACATACAAACCGGCCAAGCAGCCGAGGCGTCCTGCGCGTCGCTTAAGCTACCAGCACAACTTTTGCCATTTTCAGAGCCGTCCCGCCTACTGCCTGGCGAGAACCTGCGGGACTTTGCGACCATTCGTCAGGTGATGGTCGACGACATTCAGCCGGTAACCAACATCGAATGGCTATGGACGTTGGATCTCGTCGAGCTCTCGTGGGAAATCTTGCGTTACCGGAACCTGAAAAACAGGAGTCCGGGATACCCATCGGGCAGCCGCGATCGCAGCGATTCTGCAGCGACTGGACGGCGAGGGAATGCCGGCCGAGTCTATGCCGATGGTCCAACTACAAGCGAAGCGGACGGCCGCAGAATGGCGTGAAGATCCAGAGGCTGCCATCGAGATTGAGGGGCGCCTATGCCGAAGCGGGTTTGATTCGATCGGCATCAACGCTGAGGTATTTGTCCAGGCGCGAGAGTTGTTCGGAATGTTCGACCAACTGATCCATTTTGCGCAAAACCGGCGCATCGGATTGCTTCTGGAGATCAGCATCCGCCGTGAATTTGCCAGGCGCGCGGGGCGCGTCGTAAGAGCGGTTGACAGTTTTAATTCGGCATCAATTTGAAGAAATTATGTTGTTGCCGGTTCCGATCGGCCGCGTCGCTTTGATAAGCCGCATTGGAAATGTCAAGGGACGTGGCTAAAGTCACCGCGGTGGTTGAAAGCCACTGGCCAAGCGAACGGATCAAACTGAGCCATGGGCCCGTCAACCCCCTTCATTCGTCGGCCGGTCGCAACGACGTTGCTCACCTTCGGGCTTGCGGCGGCGGGGGTTGTCGCGTTTTTCAAGCTGCCGGTCTCGCCGCTACCGCAGGTCGACTTTCCGACCATCTCGGTAGAGGCGACCCTGCCGGGCGCCAGCCCGCAGGACGTCGCCACCACCGTCGCCAGTCCGCTTGAGCGTCACCTCGGGCAGATCGCCGACGTGACAGAGATGACGTCGTGGAATTCGTTAGGATTTTCGCGCATCACCCTGCAGTTCGGGCTGAACCGCGACATCAACGGCGCCGCGCGCGACGTGCAGGCGGCGATCAATGCGGCCCGTGCCGATCTTCCGACCAGCCTGCGAACCAATCCCACCTACAAGAAGGTCAACCCCGCCGACGCTCCGATCCTGGTCCTGACTTTGACTTCGGACACAGCGACACGCGGCGAACTGTATGACGCGGCCTCCACCGCGCTGGCACCGAAGCTGTCGCAGGTAGATGGGATCGGCCAAGTCACCATCAGCGGCAGCTCGTTGCCCGCCGTGAGAGTCGAACTCATTCCCCAGGCGCTATACAAATACGGCATCGGCCTTGAGGACGTGCGGGCAGCGCTTGCCAGTGCCAACGCGCACAGTCCGAAAGGCGGCATCGACGTCGGCGATCAACGCTATCAGATCTACTCCAACGACCAGGCCAACAAGGCTTCCGACTACCAGTCACTGATTGTTGCCTATCGAAATGGTGCAGCGGTCCATCTTTCCGATGTCGGCGAGGTATCCGACGGGGTTGAAAATCTCCGCAATGCCGGTCTCTCAAACGGCAAGCCGGCCGTCCTGATCATTCTCTATCGACAACCGGGCGCCAACATCATCAGCACCGTCGATCTGGTGAAGTCGCTGATGCCTCAATTGAGGGCGTCGATCTCACCTGCCATTGACGTCAACGTGGCGGTCGACCGTTCGATCACCATTCGCACCTCGTTGCGCGATGTCGAACGGACGTTGATCCTCGCCGTGCTGCTGGTCATCGTCGTGGTCTTTGCATTCCTGCGCAGTCTGCGCGCAACGCTGATCCCGGTCGTGGCGGTGTCGGTATCGCTGATCGCGACCTTCGCTGCCATGTACCTGATGGGCTACAGTCTCGACAATCTTTCGCTGATGGCGCTTACGGTTGCGACCGGCTTTGTCGTCGATGACGCCATCGTCGTTCTCGAGAATATCACCCGCTATATCGAGAATGGCATGTCGTCGCTGGAAGCCGCGCTCAAGGGCGCCAACGAGGTCGGCTTTACCGTGCTTTCGATGAGTATTTCACTGATTGCCGTCTTCATTCCGATTCTGCTGATGGGCGGTATTGTCGGCCGTCTGTTCCGTGAATTTGCGATGACGATCTCGATCGCGATCATGATTTCGCTGGCGATTTCGCTGGCGACCACGCCGATGATGTGCGCTGTTCTGCTCCGCGGTCATTCCGACCAGGGTCACGGACGGCTTTATCAATTCAGCGAGCGCTTCTTCGATTCGATGCTGGAGTTCTACCGGCGGACTCTGACCGTGGCACTCCGGCGTCCGGCATCTATCATGTTGATCCTTGCCATGGTGCTGGGCCTCAATGTGTATCTCTACGACGTGATCCCGAAAGGCTTCTTCCCGCAGCAGGATACCGGGAGGTTGGTCGGCTCGATCCAGGCGGATCAAAGCATTTCGTTTCAGCTGATGCAGCAGAAGCTTGCGCAGTTGTTGACAATCATCAAGCAGGATCCGGCGGTGGAAACCGCCGTCGGATTCACTGGCGGAGGCCAGACCAACGCCGGCCTCGTCTTTGTTTCGCTGTATCCGCTCGGCCAACGCCATGTCTCGGCGGATGAGGTCATCACCCGGCTGCGGAGGACGATGGCGGTCGTGTCAGGCGCGACGATGTTCCTGCAGGCCGTGCAAGACATCCGCGTCGGCGGCCGGGCCAGCAATGCGCAGTATCAATACACGCTGCAGGGGCCGACCCCCGAAGAGCTCAACGAATGGGTGCCGAAGATAACGGCGGCGCTGCAACACGAAACCAGCGTCCTCGCCGACGTCAACAGCGACCAGCAGAACAAGGGGCTCGAATCCGACCTGGTCATCGACCGCGACGCCGCTGCCCGATTGGGAATCACCGTCAGCCAGATCGACAACACGCTTTATGACGCATTCGGCCAGCGCCAGGTTTCCACCATCTATGTCGCCCGCAACCAGTACCACGTCATCATGGAGGTGGCGCCGCGCTACTGGCAAAATCCGGAGACGCTAAAGGACGTCTATGTCAGCACCTCGGGCGGCTCGGTGGGCGGATCGCAGGCGACCAATGCGGTGGCGGGAACGGTCGTTGCGCCCGGAACGTCGGCCTCGGCCAACTCGGCCAATGCCCAAGCCGCCAGAAACCTCGCGACCAATTCGATTGGCGCCACCGGCTTTGGCACATCCTCGACCGGTTCCGCGGTGAGCACCAGCCCGGAAACCATGATTCCGTTGTCAGCGGTGGCGCATTTCAAGCAAGGCGCGACGCCGCTCGCCGTCAATCATCAGGGCCTGCTGGTCGCCATTACAATCTCGTTCGGCCTGCCGGCGAATGTCTCGCTGAGCAACGCCATCGCGACGATTGAGGCGACTATGAACCGGATCGGCGTACCCACGACGATTCGGGGCTCCTTCCAGGGCACCGCAAAGGCCTTCCAAGATGCACTGAGCAGCCAGCCTTATCTTATCCTGGCGGCACTGGTGACGATCTACATCGTGCTCGGCGTCCTGTACGAGAGCTACGTGCACCCCCTGACGATTCTGTCCACATTGCCGTCTGCCGGGGTGGGCGCGCTGCTCGCTCTGATGGCGTTCGGGGTTGAATTCAGCATCATGGCGCTCATCGGCGTCATCCTGCTGATCGGGATCGTGAAGAAGAATGCCATCATGATGATTGATTTCGCGCTCGACACGGAACGAACGCGCGGGCTCAGTCCGTTTGATGCGATCCAGGAGGCTTGCCTGCTCCGCTTCAGGCCGATCATGATGACGACCATGGCGGCGCTGCTTGGCGCTCTTCCACTGGCGATCGGCATGGGCGAGGGCGGCGAGCTTCGGCAGCCGCTCGGTATCGCGATCGTGGGAGGATTGATCTTCAGCCAGGCGCTGACGCTCTATTCGACGCCGGTGGTATACCTGTACATGGATCGCTTCCGATCGTGGAGCCAACGCCAAGGCGGCGGTACAGCATCGCCGAATCCTCGTGCTGCATTGCCGGCTGAATAGGCACACCGTCATCGCCGCGTCATTCAGCACTGGACTACTGTTGGTCAGTCAGAGAAACTGCTTTGTATCCGCGTGCACCTTCTGGTGAAGGTTCATGGAGTGAGCTGATCAATATTATCTTGCTGGAGAACATTTTGCAGTCGTGTAGCTCGCGTTGTTTCCGCAACCGTCGGATACATCGGACAAAATCAGTTTCGACGCATCGCGGCCCGGGATCCACTGATGTAACCCAATTGCCTCCAGCGCCATGCCGGTGGAACGGGTACCAACAAGGCGCATCGCCGTGCGTAAGAGTAGCTGATGTTGGGGATCGCCTAAAATGAGAACGGAATCCGTTTCGCTCGATGAACGTCTGCCTTGACCATCTCCTCGACGATCGTCTCCAAACTGGACTGCGGCACCCATCCAAGCACGTTTGCAGCTTTGCTGGCGTCGCCAATTAGCGCTTCTACCTCCGCCGGCCGGTAGTAAGCCTCGTCAACAGCCACAACAATCTTTCCAGTTTTACGGCACAACGCTCGTTCTTCCTTTCCGGATCCTTCCCACTCAAGGTCGATGCCTTGCGTACCATACGCGAGATTTACGAACGTTCGTATGCTCTCTGTCCGACCCGTAGCCAATACGAACGCCTCTGGTGCCGAAGCTTGAAGAATACGCCACATCCCGTCCACGTACTCTTTTGCCGCACCCCAATCGCGTTTGGCTTCTAGATTGCCGAGCAGCAGCGGGGATCGACCGTCGACCACATAAGATGCGACACCCGAGGTGATTTTCCGAGTCACAAATTCCGTCGATCTCAGAGGTGATTCATAGTTGAAAAAAATCGCGTTAGAGGCAAACATCCCATAAGCCTCAAAATAGTTTACGGCCAGGCTATAGGCGAATAGCTTTGCAGCTCCGTAGGGACTGCGCGGTTTGAACGGCGTAGTTTCGTTCTGAGGAGAAATCGCAGTGTTGCCGAATAATTCAGCGGAAGAAGCCTGAAGAAACCGCGCGCGCGGAGCGAGTTTGCGCACTGCCTCCATCATATTCAGTGCACCGATGCCGGTCACCATCGCCGTGGCATGGGGCAAGACGAAAGACCGACCAACATGGGCCTGAGCCGCCAGATGATAGACTTCGTCCGGTCGTGAATCTTCTATCAACCGAAACGATGATGCCGGATCGGCGGCGTCATACTCCAACAGAGAAAAATATTGATTGTCCAGAAGTCCCAGCGCCTCCAATCTCCATAAATCACTTTGCGCCCTCCGACGGCAGCCACCGAATACCCTATAGCCTTTTTGCAGCAAAAACCTTGTGAGGTGCGCTCCGCCTTGGCCTGTAACGCCTGTTATGAGTGCGTTTTTCAACAGAATTATTCCCTTTACTAGAACAAAATCAGCGGGCGCCGTGTGATCAGCGTGTTGACGAATTCGCGATCAATTTGCTTGGGCAAACCGGTCATTTCCATGGCAAAAGATTCCTTCTCGGTTCTAAACCATATTTTAGTAAAAAATGACCTCTCCGAGACGGCACGCTTTACAAATCACATCTAGATTCGGGATTCCAGAGCAAGGAATGGGCAAGCAGTCGATGGCGAAGGCTGCGTTGGTGACGCGCATGACGTCACGAGAGGCAGGCGGCACGCAAAAATTAAAGGAGGCCTGATGAAAATATTCGGATTTTCGGTTGTCGTTGCCATGATTTAGGATCGTCGCAGAATCGCCTGTTTGGCTCAGATTTACCGCGCCAAACATCCGTTCAGTGGTCTCTGCATCGGTAGAGGTCCATCCGCGATGTTGGCTTTTCGCCGAGCGGATGAGTTCACTAATGCGGTGGACCCGAACGATTGCGCAGAGATTGACTCGTTCGCACCTGACGCGCGGCCGGGTTGGCAAGCCAATGTTCGAAGTGCGTGCCGGTGACCCAGGAACGAGCGCGTCTCAGCCATCGAAGGGGCGGACCTCGGCATTTCCGATTTGGGGGAATCCAAGAACGAAATCCGAGGCAACGGTCACATCGGAACCGATCGAGGCCTGTCTCTGCGCGTGATCTGCCTCCTTTGAAGGGGTCCTCCCTCAAGGATGGGTTTGACCATGGAGGATAGGATCAATTGGCAAGGAAGAGGCATACAACGGAAGAGATTGTTGCGAAGCTTCGGCAGGTCGATGTGCTGAGGGCAAAGGGTCGAGGGTAGCGGACGCAGTCCAATCGAGAGGCGTGACGGAAGCAACGTACTATCGGTCGCGGGAAGTGAGTATACGGACTGAAGGGCGATCAGGTGAAGCGGTTCAAGGAGCTGGTGACGAAAACAACCGTCTCGGGCGCGTCAATCCAATCCCGCGCGAAATGAGCCATCTGGGTCTCGAAGGAATGACTTCGACGATCGCGAGTGCTTTTGGACTAGATCGTTCGCGCCTATTTAGGGACAGAAGGGACCTCAATCCCCATCCCACCACAATGCCAGCGAAGAATGGCACCAGAACAAAGGCTGCTAAAGCTACTATATCCATGCCGACTTTTTAAATCCAATAATGTTGTGGCCGCCGAAAGGTCCGAAACAATCGGCCTATCCCCTCGGGTAGCTGAGATCGTGAGCGGCATTTCTTCGGCGAGATGCGCCGGCCAACTCTGCGCGACGATAGACGGTAACGCGGCCTGTGATTTTGGCAACGCAATCTGTGCCTTAACCTAACCGATCAACGTTACTGGGCGAGCGAAGGATGGTGGATTGGCTTTAGGGAAAGGCAAAGCTTCTGGGAGCGTCCTGGGAGCGTCAAGGAGAGAGGCTAATCGCCCACTCAGCGATGTCGACAAACATCCAGATCCATGCCGCCATCGATGCGATGACCGCTAGTACATAGAGGGATTTGAAGGCCGCGGTGCGCATCTTCCGCTCAATGAGGATGCAGCCGCCTTCGCTGAGAATAGAGCGCCCTTACGCCATAGCCTGCGCAAAATCCGAGGGAAAAGATCGGCACCGTAATCAAGAGCAATTGGATCATGTGATCACCCCCATAGTCGATCGTATTGTTTCGCGCTACAGCGACGAAAGTGCGACTAGGTATGGAAGAAAATGAGTCATTGGCGTGAAAAATACTCGGACGGCGTATGCCTATTTCCGGAGCCTCAAAATCGGGCACGTGCCAATTTGATTGGCGATGGCGTTGGCGCTCGGCAAGATACGGCCTGATCACAACCTAACGTACCGATCGCGCCTGTTGGTTGCGAGACAAAAACTACTCCAATCAGGAAAGCGAGCCTTCGGCACGAAGCGAATTGAGATGGCGGAACGAGATCAAATGCTCTTCGGCGCCTAGCGACCACGCCGCTCTAATTGGGTAGGGCGGGTGGCTTCTGGGTCGACTTCCGCGCCGCCCTAAGCCGCGCGAGTGAACTCGCCGCGGTACTGACCGGATGCTCACCGGAAAGTGCCGAGCAATCTTGGTTCTCAAGGCCTCGTACCGTTTCAGCCGGAGATTGTTATAGGCCATATCGTCGAAGACAACCAGGTGTTCAATCCACGCACGGACGACCGACGGATCAAGAATTAGGAGATGATCGATCGCTGGACGACAGTCAATTAGATGGACCGCTTGTTTACCGCATTTTTTGCTTTCACGGTCAGCCCGAAATAGATCAGGCCGGTAACGCGTTTTCGACGGTATAGCGACCAACGGTGTAGTGCTTGAACGCCCGAAGGATTTGCCTGACTTGCACTTTTGCCTCCCCTCCGAGAACCAGGGGTCGGACCACGTGTCGGCGATGCAGCGATCTTAGAAGACGGCGCTGCGCGAAAGAGTCGATACAGGAACTTATTTAATTGGACGGGTCGGAGGGGATTTATCCGCGACTCCATAGAATCATTCGATAATTTTCTTCGATGTGGCGGAACTTAGATCCTGTTGTATCTGCTGGCTCAATTTCAAGCTGTTGAACGGCGCGTTATGCGATGCAAGGAAATCATCTGCAGCCTCGCTTTGCTCAGTAAGTATACTGCCAACATCGCTGCGCCGATGCCTACGATGCGCATCTGCGCTGCGATGCCCTGGAATTGTCCGGCGTAGCGTAGCGCAGATTTTATTTCGTCAATGAGTGACAGAAGCGGATAATGCGGATTGTGCTTTGACAGCGTAATCCACTTTCGAATGAACAAGCGCTTCGTATCGGGTCGCGCTATGAACTTCGCGTAAAACGCTCCGCGCCCACGATCATAGCCAGCAACGGTTGCGGGAACGTCCGCTTCCTTTCGTCCGTGATGATGATAGATTACGGGGCGTGGGTCAAACCATGCTTCGTAGCCACTCCAGATCACAGCAGCCACGGCCTCAAGGTCCTCGGCCGGGTACAGCGTCCCGCTTCCCATCTCAGGGTCAAATCCGCCGGATTTCTCTAGAGCCTCGCGACGAAACGCCAGATTGGCGCCTTGGAGTATCCCAGGATATACGAAACTGTACGGCGGCGTTTTGAATTCTTCCGTCCTGTAATCGACGGCTAGATATGCGTCGGTGTGGTCGTAAAGTAGAATGCGTCCGCCTATGCATCCTGCGTTCGGATGCTCTGCAAACGCCAACATCATCGCATCAATAAAGTCCGGAGACGGATAACAATCATCATCCGTAAAGCAGATGATGTCTCCCCTTGCTTTTCTCCACGCACCATCGCGAGCGGCACCTAGGCCGACCCTCGGCTCATGTATGCAACGAATGCGTTTGCTTCGGATCTGTTTTAGGATCGAAGGCGTGTCGTCGGTAGAAGCGTTGTCAACCAATAACCCTTCCCATTGACAAGATGTCCTGAGAGCCTCCAGCGATTCCAGCATTGCATCAAGCCGATTAGCGCGGTTTCGTGTGCAGATGACGATAGAAACATCCATTATTAAGCGCCCTTCGATCGAAGACTTCCGAATGAATTTGGCTTTAGCATGCGCAGATTGTGTCTTGCTAGAGAAAGTGCGTGGCCGTTCGGCCAATTCAAACATGATCGGATGCAATAAATGACGGCATCGAACGGCTTCTCGAACTCCTGTGAGATTTGCGCCATCCGAACGTGGTAGTATATGCGTATGCGGCGGGGCCGAATGGAGTTCGACCTCAAGTTCCGCTGTTCGTTGGGCTCGGGATCGACGATGCGGTAGGGGATCATTCGACATTCTCGAAGAACCGGGAGCGCCTGCTAGAGGGTGAAGTCGCGGCGCGGTTGCTGTTGGCGGTGCTGGCACAACCGCGAGTGAAGCGGCTATTGTCAAACGAGCACTTCAGCGTCGACGGCACACTGATCGAGGCGTGGGCGTCGATGAAGAGCTTCAAGCCGAAGGACGGCCACGGCGGCCCGGACGATCAAGCTCTCCGCCGCCCGCCGGCGGGCGAAATTGCGAGGCGGATTTCAAACGGCAGAAGCGCTCCAACGAGACCCATGTCTCGACAACCGACCCGGATGCGAAGCTCTACCGTAAGGGCCCCGGCATGGAAGCCAGGCTTGCCTTCCTCGGCCACGCGCTGATGGAAAATCGTTCCGGCCTCCTGGTCGATGCGTGTATCACCAAGGTCTCCGGCCATGCCGAACGCTTCGCTGCGCTGGCGATGATCGAAAGCCGGGCCGACCGGCCACGGGCGATTACGCTCGGCGCCGACCGCGGCTACGACGCGGAGGACTTCGTGAACGAGTTCCGCTCCATGAACGTGCGCCGCACGTGGCGCAAAACCTTACGCGCCGGAAGGGCGGTTCGGCGATCGATGGGCGGACGGCCCGTCACCCCGGCTATACCTCGAGCCAGCGGATCCGCAAGCGCATCGAGGAGAGCTTCGGCTGGATCAAGACTGTCGCGGTCCTCGACCGACCGAAACTGCACGGGGTGGACCGGATCAGAGGGCCATTCACCTTCGCCGCCGTAGCCTACAATCTTGTCCGTCTGCCCAAACTACTAGCGAAGGCGACCGGATGACACCGCGGGACCACGCCTCATTGGCACCGGCCGTCAGCCCGACCATCTTCGACTACTAACGGCGACGAAGCCGTCATCAAAAGTGGCTCCGATGCAAGCCTTCAACAGCCTGCTAGCTCAGGTAGAAAACCCGTCTTGGGGCGAACGCAATATTGACATTTCTCGTCCCGCAGAAACTATATCCGCTTCGATAGCTCTCTATGATCAGGAACTATTCGGCGACGCGTGCAGGGCGAATGAGGCTGGACAGGAACCATGCGATGTCAGGGCCATGGGTCCGGCCGCATGCAATAGCCAACGTTCGAAGCCTATTTTGTCTTATCGAATGGGACATGGATCAACTTTGGCGGAAAATTTCGTTTCCACCATGACATTGATTGTACAGTTGGCGAATAGCCCTTTGCGACGAGGTGCGCTTGGATCGCCGGAGACCCGCTTAACAAGGAAAAATCATACATGGCGGCGTTGCGAAACAGGGGATCTCCAAAAATCGCTCCATCACCATTAGCAGCGAAAATTCTCACCTGGTCGATTGGCGCTCCGCCGCTTTCAATCGGTGATCCGGTTTCATTGTCTCCATTAATTAGGTTGTCGATGATTGCGATCCTCTTATCCCGCGCTACGAATTCCCATGATCGGCCGTCCTGTAAAAAGAGTTCACTGTATCCAATCTGAAATCCCCGGTTCTCGCTGAAGATGTTCTTTTCAATCAAAATATCGCGCAAGTTGGTGGAGTAAAGATAGAGTCCGCCTGTTTGCCAAAAGTAAGTCTGGCCGATGTTAGGAGTAGCGTAGCCATTTCGGTAAAAAATATTGCGGGTAATCCGGATGTTGTCGCGCAAGTTATTGTTACCCCAACGTGAAAAATACACCCCGCTGCCGCCATTGTCGAAGATGAGGTTGTCGTGAAAGTTTATTTTTTCGGCGAACTCTCCACCTTCCACCGATAAGGCAAATCCGGAAAACCGGCAATGGTGCACGACGTTTGAGAAAATTTCAATATCGCTGAGCTTGCCGAACCATGCATCTACGTAAATGCCTTGCCGTGGAATGTCATGAACAAGATTGTGGTGCACCCTTCCTCTCTTGCTCGTCTCTTTGATATCGATGCCTTCTTTGTCGCTGTCGTAAATATGATTGTAGGCCACCTCAAAATCGACGGCGCCGCCAATGCTAAGAGCCTCGTGCGGTGGTTCACCGCGGCGCGGTACGTCGGGAGGCGCTAAATCCCACGTCGTCGCCCTGGTTATGGTATTACCGACAATCCGGATGTGCTCCGTTCCCCTGTCGTCGTGGTTCGTATCCCAAACAGCGATGCCAGATGAAAAAGTTCCATCGGTCATGTTATTTATCAGCTCAATGTCGCTGCTGTCCCGGACGGTGAATCCAGCGTCGTGCGAATTAACCACGGAGAGGTTTGCTACCCGAATGTGAGAAACGCCTTCGATTTGAAAAGCTCCGTTATTCAAAGCTCCCGGGAGATATTTGGGCATAATGGATTGCGCGTCTAATATCGGCACTTCGCCTGGATATCCAATAAAAGTAATCCATGCGCCCGAGCGACCAGAGCTACGCGGCCGAACTTGGGCCGGCAGGATGTAGTGACCGCCGCGCACAACGACCATATCCCCAGCATTGGCGTTTTCCGCCGCATGGTTGATTGTAGCCCAAGGCCGATTAATCGTTCCGGGCCCCACATCGCTGCCGTTCGATGCAACAAAATAAGTTGATGCAGTCGACGCAAGCGGACCAAGGGGTTTCTCTCCAGCAAATGTAGATGTGCAAGAGAATGCATACAGCGCAAGCGACAACATCGCCCTGCGAATGCGTAGACAATGCATCTTTGATTCGACGGATCCCATTCGTTTTTCAGTTTCGTTAGGTCTGTCTTGGCAAGCTAGACGCGTCCTCAAGACTGTTCCGTCCAACGCGGCAAAAGTGTGATATCAGCGACTCTCTTGCCTGAAATGGCCATTAGAGTTCGTTCGTGAGCCATGCTGCATGAAATTTTGTGTCATTAGGCTGGCTTGGCCAGGCGGGTTGAGGTAATACTCCTTCAAACAAGCTGGAGGTCGTCGATGAAGCTGGGATTGAGTTTTGCAATCTCCCTCGCATTACTGGGGTCCGCACTTGCCGATTTTAGCTCTCCAAAAGTGAACAAGCTTCGCCTTGCTGACAATAGCGCTGCCTGCATGGCAAGCTGCTCAAGCCAAAACGATTCTTGTAAGCGTATTTGCCCCGCTACGTTTAACGGTCCATGCTTCGGTAGCTGCGACAGTCAATACCAGACCTGCACTCAGGCCTGCCGACAGAAGTAGAAAATAGGATTCTCATTTTTGTCGGCAAGAAGAATTTCCGGTCGGTTGAGCAAAGATTGATTTCGCGCCAGTCGTTGGTAGTTGAGGGTGACTCAGGCGGGATTCTGATGTTCGCTCACGTCCTGCTGATCGGCCCTTTTGGTTGAGGGAGCTAATGAGAGAGCACGGGATGTCGGGGGCACAGGCCAACCCGCATGAGACGTTCGGAACCATTCCTGCTAGCACCAAATGACCCTTTTTGACCTTTTCCAGTAGCATGAATGATCTCGGCAGTCCCGCGACCATCTTTGCCCGCAAACGTATTTTTTTTGACCGCTGTTGCGCTTAGAAATTACCGTTCCAAGCTTGCTGGGGTCGGACGCTCAATCGGATCTTCGTTCGTGTATCCCGCCTCAAAATAGCGATTTTTGAAATCGCTAAGTTTTTTGATCTGGCGCCCGCACTTGTCGCTAGGTGCGGGAATAGATTTTTCCGTTTCGGTCCTCGACAACTTGTTCATGACGCTGGCGCGATAATGCGCGGCGATTTGGTGATCGTCTGTACAGCGACGCCATCTGACCCTGCCCAACCAAAGATTGTCTCCAACTCGGCCACGGTAGCTCCATGGTTCGCGGCGTTGGTCGTCTCGGCCTTGCGCAGACCATGCGCGGATTTCTCAACCCTAGCTGCCTTGCACGCTTCTGCGAACAGATTGCCGAGGCTTTTGCGCCTGAACGTTCTTAGACCGAAAGCAGTCAATACGTGTTCCCGGCAGGCAGCCACAGAATCGCCGGCAAACGAGTGGACGATCAAGCCCTCGGGGTCGTTAGGATCAATTTTCTCTGATAGAGAGCGATCGCTGACGCAGTGGCCGGTGCGCACCGAGGTTTTGCTCATGACGATGGCTCCGAGCTCACCAGCCATTGACCTGTTGTCGGCGCTCCACGGACTCTATTAAGCGTTAAACACTTCGAGCCGCTGCGTACTGGCGCAGGAGAGCACCCATCTTACCCGAACGTCTGTCGCCTTGATTTGGGGCGGGCGATCGCTGGGAAAACTGGAGAACCGGCATCCAGCCTCCGTCTGCACCATCTAGAAAAAATGTTCCAGCGTTTGAGACGGCACAAAACGGTGCAGCGCCGAACTTATCAACCTACTTCATCGACAGCCATTTCAAATGGAGGACGATCACAGGGCTTTAGGCCTAACTCGTGAGCATTGACAATCAAAATTCTACTTGATGTCAAACCGTAATATTGTAATGAATTCAAAATGGGTATTCGCAAGTTTGTGGAAAGAAATTCATCTCGAAGGCGTCTGTTTTTAGAGAACAGTGCCTTTGCAGCGACGATCCCAAATGACTCTTTAGTTTTGGACGCGGGGGCCGGCGACGCTCCCTATAAGCATCTACTAACTCATGTGAGATACGAATCTGCCGATTTTGAGAAAGTCGACAAGGCCTACGGGAACTCCACTTACGTTTGCGACTTGCAATCAATTCCTGTCGAAGATCAACGGTTCGATTATATTTTTTTTAATCAAGTCATGGAGCACTTGCCAAGACCTCAATTGGTCTTAAAAGAACTGTTCCGCGTACTCAAGCCCGGTGGTAAATTGATTTATTCGGCTCCGTTGTTTTATGAGGAACATGAGCAACCTTATGACTATTTCCGTTACACGCAGTTCGCGGTAAGATATCTATTCACCGAAGCGGGTTTCGAGTTCGATAAACTGGAATGGCTTGAAGGTTATTTTTCCACCGTCGCGTACCAGATGAATACGATGGCACGCTATCTGCCAAGCCATGCAAATCTGGTGGCGCCGGGGATTCTCGGGTTTCTGTTAGCTCCACTCATGTTGGCGCTTCGGGCCCAAATGGCGATCCTGAGTGTATTTTTTCATTGGCTCGAAATGAAGAACAAGGTCACTGCTCGCGGTTTCCCAAAAAACTATGTTGCAGTGTTGCGACGACCTGCCGACTGAAGGTCTTCCGTGGCATGATCCCGCTGAAGCTTTCGACAAAGCCATTCTGCATCGGCTTGCCGGGGGTGATGCAGTGCCACTCGATCCCAAACTCTTCCTGCCAGGCCAATAGCGTGTTCGAGGTGAACTCGGTGCCGGTATCGCTGACGATCATACGGGGACATCCCCGCACCTCGATGATTTAGTCAAGTTCACACGTCACCCGCATAGCGGTGAGCGAGGTGTCAACGACCAGCTGCACACCACAGCTTCGGAACCCGAAGATTTACTTCCCAAGAAGGGCGGCAACTATAAAGTGCGATGGATTAACATTGCATATTTGGCCGCTTCTCCTTACCATTCGGGTTCTTAGCAAGGATTGGCAGCCTCAACGTGGTTATTAGATGCTATCGCAGTTAGCTGATGAGATTGACTCGGTCCTGGTCCCTCTCTTGGATGGTAAAAGCGAGCATATCTGTATCATTGACCCGCCTAACCACCCAAATGTGGGCGACAGCGCGATTTTTCTTGGGGAACTGAACTTTATTGCCAAGAATTTTCCGAATGCGCGACTGAGTTACTATGATGTGGACAGCCATTCTTCTGCAGCCGACCGCTTCATTGAAGAGGCGACGATTATCCTAATCCACGGTGGCGGCAATTTCGGGGATATCTGGCCTCATCATCATGCGCTCCGCATGAAGATTTTCGAGAGGTTCGCACATAAGAAAATCGTCCAGTTGCCACAGAGTATTCATTTCGATGACGAAACTAAATTGAAGGCAACGGCTGCGATTATCAAAAAGCAGCGGGATTTTAAACTTATCGTTCGTGACCGGACCAGTCTCGAGTTTGCGGAAAAGACATTCGAATGTGAGGTGCTGCTGTCTCCCGACATGGCCTTCGCTATGAAGCCGATGCGTCGAAGTCCCGCCTCGGTCGATTATCTTTGCCTTTTAAGAACAGACAAAGAAGCTTTGGTCGATCACAGATTGGTTTACGCGACGCTTCAGCAAAGCGACGTGTCATTCGAGGTGTTTGACTGGTTAATTCAGAATCGAAATCTCCGTTTAAGACTTGAAGAGAAGTTGCAACGTCTAACGAAGGTTAGGCCGGTCGTCACGGCACCATTTCGTTCGGCGATGATGCGCCTTCGACAGGACTATGCAAACCAGCGGCTGACCTATGGTGTTAACCTTTTGAGCAAGGGCTTCGCCGTCGTTACCGATCGATTGCATGCTCACATTCTGTGTTGCTTGCTCGATATTCCTCACTTTGTGTTTGATTCGTATGATGGCAAGATTTCAGCGTTTCACGCGACATGGACCAAAGATTATACGGACGGTCGTCTCGTTTCATCGATCGAGGAGTTTCGACTGAGTCCGCGAAACCGCATTCCTTCGCAGGCACGCTGAACAACGTCGAAGTTGAAATCAGTAATCAAGGCGGAGCGGCGGAGCCAGTAGAAGGTAATATTAGTGACGTGCACTAACACTCGGTCGGAATATAAGACACGGCCATCGTTACCGAATTTCGAGCCCCGGCCCTGGCGTTTTTTTAACCAAGGTTTGTTTTTCAATGCGTTTGTCAGTCACTCAGGATCAGACGAATCTCGGTACCCGCCGCACAATTCACCTCACCGAAGTCGCCGACGGACACGACATTTCCGCGTACTTCGATTTTCCTGACGAGCAATTACCAGAGCCTGATTTGTATGACGGGTTTGTAAACGCCTTCATTTTCCATGCCATGCGAATCGGAGAGCCCATCAAAGTTGATGGCCCGATGAGCCGAGACGCTGTACTTAATCTAGCCACCTTCCAGGAGGCGTGGTCATGTTGGCGACCCGATCATTACAAGCGGGTAGATATCAATCCAACAAAAATCGTCCATCAAACCACGTATTCAACATCACTGGCTATTGGGGCGTTTTCGGGAGGAGTGGACTCCATCTTCACCGCCACGCGCCATGCGGAAAACTCTCTTGGCAACGCCTCGTACGGTCTGGGAAGTGTCTTACTAGTCCATGGGTTCGACGTTCCGTTGGATCGCGACGATCAATTTGACGCACTAGTTTCGCGAGAAAAGCCGTTGCTAGACGAATTGGGCCTTCGTCTCAGAACTGTGAAAACAAACCTAAAAGATGCAGCCCCGCAGGCATGGGAGGACAGTTTTCTCGCTCTGCTCTCATCATGTCTATTCAATTTATCGCACGAGTTTAGGTACGCCCTTATCGGAAGCGGCGAACCGTATAATGCTCTCGTTCTACCCTGGGGACAAAATCCGTGCACTGATCATCTGCTATCGGGGTCGAGCTTTATGGTCGTTCATGAGGGCGCCGCCTTTTCCAGAACCGAAAAGGTGGCTGAGATTGTGAAGCGAGCCACCGCGATCAAAGCCGTTAAAGTATGTTGGGAAGGACCGGATCCCTCCACGAATTGTGGCTCCTGCGAAAAATGTGTCCGGACGCGGCTGAATTTCGCTGCGGTTGGGTGCAAAGATCCAGAATGCTTCGAGGGGCCCTTGACCAAAGAACTTATCGCTTCAATTGCGCCGTTCAACTCTTACCAAATCAGCGAGTTACAGCTGATACTAGACTATGTAGATAAGCGACATATTCGGAAGCCGTGGGTAGCCGCCCTTCGAAAAAGAGTTAGATTTCTGAAAGCAAATCAAATCGGAAGGGCTATGATGCTTCTTAAAGACGGCCGCGTTGATCAGATCGCATCTAAGCTTTTGCGCCGCCTCAGCGGTTGAAATCCGCCGTGGCATGGCGCACAGGATTTCGAACAGCCGCTCGATGCCCTCATTTATTCAATCCGATCACGATTGAGGGGGCTTGAGTCATGGAGGCGCGGTGGCCGTATAGCGCGACAATCTGGATGAGAACGGCGCGGCAATCAGAATTAGAGCCAGCCGCCGTGATGATAGGATCATCGCGCTGAGCCTGGGCCGGTGCAAGCCCTTTTTGACGGTGCCGTCCTGCGATTGCCGTGTGTCATTAGCGACCGGGCCGGGCAAGCTGCAGGTCCAGCCACGTCCGCAATGCCCCGAAAGCGAGGGCCGGCCGTCAAAATGGCGCCCGTCGCTATAGGCCAGATCGACCGTTGCGCAGAGCGCATGTCGCGCGATGAGGACTGTATTTGGGAGAACATTTATGAAGTGTTGATGACTCTTGATAAGAAGCGTGCAATCGACTTTCTATCCCTGCTACCTCACGATGGGGCAGCAGTTATCTCGCCGGCGCGTACAAAGCAGTTTCTCCGTCAAGCTGCGCGTATGATTAAACCTACAGCAAAGCCCGACAAGCGCGTTCAAGCCTACCACGCCTAATTTGAATGGATGCGCTCCCTACTTCAAAACGAAATCAATGCCGAGGCACTGTGCCACGAGATTGGAGACACCCAATTGCGCAACTGCGTTGGATGTACGCCGAGGTCTGCTGAGGCCTGCGCATACGACACGCCGCGCTCCTTGATCAGGCGTACAGCCTCAAGCTTGAACTCCCGTGTAAACTGCCGTTTCTCCATGACACACCTCCCGCTCCATAAAACACCTAACTCGGTGTCTTCGGAACCGGGTGCAGCTCAGATTAGATTGATAGAGATGCTGATTGATCAGTACCACGACCGGCGAAAGATTTATCTCTCTTGGGATGCCGCGTCATGGCACGTCTCCAAACAATTGTACAAAAGTATTGACCTTCACAATGCCACTGCCGCAGGACACGCCGGCCCCATCGTCGAGACCGCGCCCCTGCCATCTGGTGCTCAATTCCTCAATGTGATCGAAACCATATTTAGCGGCATGGCCCGCGCCATCATTCACAACAGCGATTACAAAACGATGGACGAAGCCAAAGCTGCCGTCAATCGATACTTCAAGGAACGCAACTCGCACTTCAAACAATGTCCCCAGAGGGCCGGCAAGAAGATATGGCGCAAAGATAGGGTCTGGTAATGCGCCTACTGTAGCCGCATCATGGCGATGAAGATGCCGCCATTTGGAGATCTAGCGCCGTTTTCGGGCGCGTTTCTCTGTGCCCTATAGGTGATTTCGATAATTCAGGATCTGCGTTTTACTGCTGACATTCCAGTCCGTAACGGGAATATAGAGGCGACGATTAGAAAGCTTCGAATCTCGTTTCCATCGAGCGGCACCTCGTTTGAGGCGCCATGCGTTTAGCCGTCTGCTGATCATGTCGATTTGCGTCGCACTCAGGTGCTTGCGCAGGAAATCCTTTAGCTTCCCATCTTTAGCTGGCTCCCTCTGCTCCCAGCTATCGACATAGTCACTCTGTTGCACGGATGACAATGGAACGTCAGCGATCTTCCTGGCGTGCACCCGCATGATGGTGCCTTCCGAGTTCCGCAGTTCGACACGGCCGTGGATATCGATCGGATCCACGACGTGGAAAAGGCCGTCGTGGGAGTGTATGTATAGACGCAGAAGTTCGAAGCCGTTAGCCGGCGTAAACACGCGAAAAAATAGTTCCGGACTGAACTGGTAGAAGCCATGACCGCACTGGTTATTGGCCGGCGTGTCTAAAAATATATGACCGCCGATCCGAACCATCTGCATCGCATTCTGCAGCGCAACCGGAAAATTAAACACGTGCTCCAGCGTACCACCGTCCCACACCAGATCGAAGCGCCCCTTGAGATAGATGGGAATCGGCAGGTTTAGATCGTGGATTATTGAGGCTCCCTCATAAGCGGAAGCGTCCATTGAATCGACGATAAAACCGGCCGGGCTGAGTAGGTCGTCAGCGAAACAAACGACCTTTCGTGGATATGCTGCGGTGGCACCGCCATACGTTTGGCAAAGCTCATTGAAGAGATCTGGGCTCATTCCGCCGTTTTGGCGACCCAAGGTACAGATATGCTTGCCTTCAAAGCCAAGGTATCTAGCTGATAGAAGGAAGCGGTAAGAGTCGTTGCCGAAACCCATCGCTGTTTTCCGGTCTATTTTAACAGGCCAACGCTACCGCACGGTGCGCCGCACTTAGAACCGCTTAAATTGAAATAAACTATCTTGACTTTCGGAAAAAAAGGGCTTTGCCACCCCGCTTGAGTGCAGCGAAGCCGATCACCATCATTGCCCAGGTGGAATGTTCGGGGGACGGCCGGCTCAACCAGAATGCCCACTGGACTGCACTCTTCTCCACCCAAGCAATTGGTGCCCAAATTATCCCCAACGAGTGCGCTAATATGAGCGATCCCCGACTCGGTGAAGTAACCAGAAAAGAAAGTGTTTTCGCCAGGGGTCGTCTGAACAGATGAAAAATCGGTCGTTTGAATAAATGGTGGTGATCCCGGATAGAAGGGGACCTCGAATAATTGCCTTAGCTGGGAATCTCGGAATCTTTGGGGTGAACAGCACGGAATCGAAACGAGAACAAAGCCGAATCATTCGTGGGTAAATTCGGGGCGCCTGACGATCGGTGGCAATTATTCGAGGTCCCCAGAAGAGATATGGTAGTGCAACGGCAGCTGTCGTCGCTGGCGACGGGGCCGTCGCGGAGAATTCCAAATTTAACAGCTCAAATGTATGAGCTATGAAAGGTCCTTCCGAATTAATTTGTGTTCCGGTGGCGGCATCGACGATAGAAAGATTGAGTAGCGGACAAAAATCTACGTACTCATCACAGAAGTGCGCCGACGCCTCGGATCGATCTGAAATGCAAACAAAAAACGCGACGGCAGCGATTAATAAACAGCGCATTCCTAGCCCCACGCCTATCCCACTAAGGTTGTGTCGATCACTCATTGGCCAAGCAAAAAACCAGCAATGGATTGTTCTTCTCCGTGCCTTCCCCGGCAAACCCGAGGTTTTTGATCGGCCCCAGATTCTCGGTCGAGAGACTATGCTTGGCTGCGAGATCGCAGTAGGTCTCGACGGTTCTTTTGATGAATGGAAATTCCAACCATCGGTCGGTGGGGAGGTGGGAATTAACGTTCGCGATGCATCTTGCTCCTTTGGACAGTCGCCGGGAGACCGCCGCGAAATATGCATCTAGAATCTCATCGCTTAAGTGGTAGAGGACGCTGAAGCTATAGACAAAATCGAACCGCTGATCGGGCGCCAACGTCTCGTCACCAAACGATCGGGAACAGATCAGGCGTGGGTTCTTCGCGCTCAAATTTGCCTTCCCGATTTCGCGCCATGACATATCGAGAACCGAGCTGCGGATATCGACGCCGATATAGTTGCCCGCATCCAGATAATCGATGACTGGTATTCCGCCGGTCATTGGACCACATCCGAGTTCTAGGAAACGATGCGACGGCGACAATCCTAAAGATTTCAACATTCTGATTTGGAAGTCGCGATGGTCATCCCACTGACCTCGAAAACCCATCGAATCTTCAAGTTGGTGGCGTTCGCGAAGGTCAACCATCTTTTGGAAGTTAGCCTTGTCATAGATAAGGCCCTTCGCTTCGTGGATTAATTTGGCGCTAGTTCTGGATAATGGTAGGCGCATGAAGTCACCCATGCCGTGGCGTCGCCGAAGTGCTATCGCATGTTGCGTCGCGAACGGAACCGACCGAATCGAAAATAATCCGTCTTGACTTTGGGAAAACGACTACTATTCCCGGCGTCGGTTCTGAGACACCAGCCGTAGGTGCTAACGCGGTCCCGTCCGGCTAGGCGCTTGCAGCCATCCATCAACCGATGATCCGTCAATCACTCCTGCGAAGACGGTGGATTGACATGGGGGAAGTCTATGGAGAAACCGATGCGACTGGCGAACGCGATAAACACGCGGGCGGCAAAAGTTCCTATCGCGCCGCCTGCCAATTTCTCTACGGCATCAATGACGCGAGCGTCCCGGTCCGGGATGAGTATTTGGAGCGGTTCAAGAAGGATGGCGCTGCCGAAAACGAGAAGGCAAATCACGATGATGCGGCGGGGATAGGCCAAGCAAATAAAAAACCTAGCAAACCATATATGCATATGCGCCGAACCGTTCGACAAAGACGGCTGGCGCTGGTTCAGTCGTCGTCAATTCTGGCCGGGAACCAGCGGGGGAAAGTGTCGCATATCGCTCAACTACCTAGTCAACTTTTGCCATTGCAATTTGTGACGCCCCTCGTCACGTGGTATCAAATCGCCGATCTAAACTTCCGGAGTTAGGTATGCCTGCGCTGGTGAGAAAATTTCTACGGTCCGCCAGAACGGATGGACTGATTGAAGCAATCTACAAATCGGTGAGATATCCATTTAAAGAGGATTGGCAAATCCTCGAGCGTCGCATCTTCGCACTCAATACCATTGAAGATCGGTTTACCGAAATCTATAAAAGGCGCGACTACTGGGGTGCGGGAACCACAGTCAGCGGCCATGGCTCAACGCTACGATATACGGAGAATTTAAGATGCAGGTTACCAGAACTCTTCAATAAGTTCTCTGTAAAAGGCATATTTGACGCTCCTTGCGGCGATTTCAACTGGATGAGAGAGGTTCTCAAGCAGAATGACATCTATTACACCGGCGGCGACATAGTTTTACCGTTAGTAGAATCTCTCCGTTCAAAATTTGAGGACTCTAAGACAAAATTTATTCACATCGATCTGACGAGGCAGAGATTTCCGGATGCGGATCTAATGATATGCAGAGATTGTCTGTTTCATTTGTCCTTCAGCGATGCCAAGTGTGTCCTTCAGAATTTTGTTGATTCAAATATCAGGTACTTACTTACCACAACGCACACCCCTACCGGGGAATTCCTTAATTCGGATATTGCAACAGCCGCCTTTCGCCCCATCGACTTGTTTACGGCGCCATACAATTTCCCACGCGATGTCCTTTTCAGAATACCGGATTGGAGCCCACCCGATGAGCAAAAAGAGATGTGCCTTTGGACGAAAGAACAAATCAGTAGTGCTCTGCGAAAAGCTTAAGCTTTACGGCGGCGCCGCTTCCATCTTCGCTGCATGTAGGCACTAAGGAATAGCTGATGAATTTGCTTACGTTTTGGTTCGAGCCGATCAGGAGACGATTGCGCCGAAGCAAATCCATTATGCAACTGTATCGAAGTTCTCAGATCCCGACCGCACGTGGCCGCTTGCGCATAGATGAACAAAAATTGGCGACCGCGAAACGGAATAACAGGAGAAACCTGGATCTTGTCAGCAATTGGATTGATCTTGCGGCATTTGATCATTCCGTCGGCAATTATGGGATTATGCCTCAGACACTAGCGGTGATGCAAAAGAAGCTCGGACCCGAAACGACATATTCCGATCTGATGGCCTGCATTTGTGGCCAGATGTTAGAAGAGCCAAATTACCTTGAAATCGGCGTTTCGGTAGGCAAAAACTTTTGGCAAATACTAAACAGCTCTAATAAAGGACGGTTTTGGGCATTTGATATTGAGAATATAAGCCCGGCACTTGAACAGCATTTGGAGCTTGTATCGCGCGAAAGCGTTGAGACTAATTTTAGATCGTTAAGGGATGAACCTCCATATGTTGCGCGCTACAATTACGGCGAAAGCCTCGTAACATATTGCGCAGGAGACGTTTTGGACGAAGCTATGTGGGATCAGCTTGATGGCCAAAAGTTCTCATTGATCTTTTCGGACGCATTCCATGATCCTGACGCGGTGCGATGGGAATGGAAGCAAATATCAGAACGGGACCTTCTCGATCAACGAGGCTTCACGATGTTCTGGGATGATCTTGGTTCCAAAGCAATGAGAAAAGCTTTCAGCGATATCGTCGCAGATTGCCGCCGGCGTTACAACATTAGGCCAACAAATGCCTGCCTAACCCACGTACGCGGATGGGTAGGAATCGAAGAACCATTTCATCCGGTAGGAATAATCTCAACCCAGGGCTTTGTAGCGTGAAGCTTTATCGGAAGAACGGAGAATTCGCTTATCGATGACGTTGCTCCCGCCATTTAATCCGGATTGAACTAGAGTTTGGCCCTCAAAGGAAGGACCAGACGATGAAGCGGAAGCGTTTTACCGAAGAGCAGATCATCGGGGTTTTGAAGGAGCACGATCTGGGTGCGAAGAAGGCCGATCTGTGTCCAAGCACGGGATCAGCGAGGCAACTTTCCACAACTGGAAGAGCAAATTCGGCGGTATGGACGTATCCGAAGCTAAGAGTCTGAAGCAGCACCACGACGAGAACGGCAAGCTGAAGGAGCTGCTGGCCGTCGCCATGCTCGACAACGCGGCCTCGAAGGATCTGCTGTCAAAAAAAATAGTGACGCCCGCTGGGAAGCGAGAGGCGGTCGCGCATCTCAAGACGAACCACGAGATGAGCGAGCGGCGGGGTGTCGGGTGATCGGCTGCCAACGGATGACGGTGCGCTATGGCTCCCGGCGCCCGGATGCCCCGGCGTTGCGCGAACGGCTGCGAGCCCTGGCACGGGAACGCCGGCGGTTCGGCTATCGCCGGCTTCTGATCTTCATTCGAAAAGATGTGGGCGGAACACACTGTTTGTTGTGGGGCGCGACAGACGATCGCCTCCAGCCTAATGGAACACACTACGCAGAAGGCGGCTGGGCAAAGAGAGTTTCGCGACGGTTTGCGCGAACTCGAGCGCGTTCGTGCGGACAGGCTGCAAAAAGGCACGCGAAGCCCAGCATGCTGGCCGGAATGCAAGCGGTAAGCCGCCCCAACGCCGCCTCCGGACTCCAAAGCTGCATGCGGAACAGCTTTGGAGTTTTAGAAGGCAGGAACCCGAATGTGTCCCGCCGGAACAGGCGTTCCCAAAGGTGGGACACTGCGCCACGTTTTCTCTTTCAAAATCAATGGGCAAAAACGACAGGCGCGATCCCAGCAGAATTCGAACCTGCAAACCCACGGAGAAAAAACCCGTTACTTGACGGATGCGGGCATCCTGAAAATGCAAGATCGGCTTCAATGCCTCTAATTCTGGCACCTTTCCGCTAAGCTCTTGGAAATACGATTCGATCCTATAATCCGCCGAGTCCCGCACACAGGCTGCGCAGGGAACGCCCCCAAACGAATCGAAGTGATAGATTTGATTCTGTAGGTATCATGCTAAAGAAAGACCCGAAATGGGAAAAGTTACGGTCATCGAGGCGGGACTATCCGAACGGCACTATTGGCTGGAACTGTGGCGCTACCGGGAGTTGTTCCAGGTCTTAGCGTGGCGCGATCTATCGATACGATACAAACAAACCGTAATTGGCGCAGCCTGGGCTGTCGTCCGGCCGTTGCTCGCGATGCTCGTTTTTACTATCATCTTCGGTAGGATTGCAAAATTACCTTCTGACGGGTCGGTTCCTTATGCGCTCATGGTTTTTGCCGGTATGTTGCCCTGGACATTTTTCGCGACGGGGCTCGCGGATGCGTCAAACAGTCTGATCAATAACGCCAACCTGATCAGCAAGGTCTTTTTCCCTCGTTTGATTGTGCCAACAGCTATGATCGTGGTGGCGTTTGCAGATTTTTTGATCAGCTTCACTATTTTGCTTGCAATGTTTGCTTGGTACCAATTTTTGCCTGGTTGGCAGGTTGTGTGCCTGCCCTTTTTTGTAGCACTCACCTTCTTCGCAAGCTTAGGCCCCTCCCTCTGGATCACTTCGTTAAATGTTCGATATCGTGACTTTCGCTATATCATCCCGTTTATAGTGCAGTTTGGTATGTATGTTTCTCCGGTTGGATTCAGCTCAAGCGTTATTCCGGGGCAATGGCGCCTACTATACTCGCTCAACCCCCTTGTCGGTATTATTGATGGATTTCGTTGGTCGCTTTTGAATGGCCAAAGTCCATTAGATGCTGGCAGTCTTATCAGCAGCGTGACTGTTACTTCTTTCTTTCTCTGGTTTGGTGTTCGTCAATTCAGGAAAATGGAACGAAGCTTTGCAGATCTAATCTAAATCCTCAGATTGAAGGGCAAATGACTAAAACAGTGATTAGCGTCAACGGATTGTCGAAGCGCTACTTGGTTGGGCATCGTTCGCGAACGCGCGAAAAATACACCACGCTACGCGACGCGTTCTCGAGAGAGCTTCACAACTTCAGCCGCAAAGCGATGGAGATGGCCCGCGGACAACAAGTTGTTCAAGGAGACGACGTTGAAGAATTCTGGGCACTTAGAAATGTGAGCTTCGACGTGCAAGAGGGCGAGGTGGTTGGAATCATCGGACGCAATGGAGCCGGCAAAAGTACACTCCTCAAAATACTTAGCCGCATAACGGAACCGACACTAGGCCGGGTAGAACTTCATGGCCGGGTAGCCAGTCTTCTCGAAGTTGGTACCGGATTCCACAACGAGCTTACGGGCCGCGAGAATATATTCCTGAACGGCGCGATTTTGGGCATGACTAAGCGGGAAATCCGCAAGAAATTCGATGAGATCGTGGCGTTTGCCGGTGTCGATCGATTTCTCGATACACCGGTGAAGCGCTATTCCTCCGGAATGTACGTTCGCCTTGCATTTGCAGTGGCCGCTCATCTTGAACCCGAGATCCTCGTTGTTGACGAAGTTCTCGCCGTAGGGGATGCCGAGTTCCAAAAGAAATGCCTGGGTAAAATGCGGGACGTATCCCAACGTGAAGGACGAACTGTCCTGTTTGTCAGTCACAATCTTGCGGCAATTGCTGACCTGACAACAAGAGCAATCGTTTTGGATGCGGGAGCAGTATCAGCAAATGGGCCAGTCAGCGAAGCGATTTCGGTGTATTTGGCGCAGGCGTCAGATAACTCGATCTATGAGAACTCGTCAACGAAACTATTGTCGACTCCTCATCTGGTGCGGGTCGAAGTCATTACGTCTGAGCCAAACGGGATCCATCAATTCAACAGAGCGCTTGAGGTGAGGTTTTTGATCAGCCACCGAACGCCTATGGCCAAGGCCTGTTTCTCATTCAACATTGTGAATCAATTTCAAAACGCGGTAATTCATGGCCGAGCGCTTTATCCGGACATGCGATACGGAGCTGAAAGTGGAGAGACATTATTGATTTGCCGATTCCCCTCTCTGAAATTGAACGTTGGTCATTATCATCTGCGTACGCACTTAACGGAACCTCCCGGAATGGAAATATACGAAAAGTTAGATGGTCTTTGTCCTTTTGAGGTGATTCGAATTGAAGAAACTTCTCTTTGGGGTTGGGATCCGTCCGCATGCGCCTACATCGAAGAAGCTGAGTGGACAATAGACTAATTGGTAACTCGTGGTCTTGGTTAGGGTATCTGCACTGACGTCGGTTAATATGAGGATTTTCTATGGGACTGGCGCGTCGTCTGAGTTGGTATCGCACGCGTTTTCAGGTGAATAATCCAGTCGTGGGTCGGGCGATTGAGCTATTTGGCAATCGGGTAAGAATGGATGGATTCATCTATTCAGTGAACTGTTCGCAAATTTCGACATCGCACAAGAGCACGCTTGCTTTTGGTCTTCATGAGATGGATGAAAGAGCACTTATAAAAAAATGGCTGCCGCGCGAACTTCCGGTTCTTGAATTTGGTGGCGGTTTAGGTGTCGTCTCCTGTCTCATCAACAGGAAGCTCTCCAAGCCGGAGCGACACGTTGTTGTTGAAGCAAATCCCGAGATGATCGCAGTTCTGGAGCGTAACCGCCAAATCAACGGTTGTAAGTTTCAAATCCACTTTGGAGCAATATGTTATGACATGGAGCACGTAAACTTAAATATCGATCAAAGCTTCGTCGGGAGCAGTATCAGGGGTGACCTTGGAAGGAGTTCGATTAGAGTAAAAGCGACAGACGTTTCGAGTTTGCTCGATAGTGCTGGGTTTGATGAAGCAGGTATTGTTTGTGACATCGAGGGTATCGAGGCTGACATTATAAGGCGTGAGCTTCCGGTCCTCGGGGATCGGATTCGGTTTTTTATGGCAGAGATGCATCCGAAAATACTTGGTGACAGAGTGGTAACTAATCTTTTAGTCGATTTGAGGGATCTTGGCTTTGTTCTCAAAGAACGGATCGGAGACAATGTTTTCTACGCTAGGACGTCGTGTCCATAAACTTCAGTCAATGCATTCCTTCAAACGTCATGGTGCGACGGAATAAGCCGTTGTAGGGGTCTAAATCCGTTGGTATCCTCGGGAATTGTTACCAGGCAAGCTTATTTCGACTTGGAGTTTCGCGCCAAGTGTGACGGGAGTAAAATGTTTTTGATTAACACGGCGCCGGGATTATGTTTTCTGCGTTCCCCAAATGACTATCGATGATCCTATGGCTATTCATCGTTTTAATTCGGCCGCGCTATGACGCTTTCGCATTTGACTTTCGTGATTAATCTCGAAAGCCGGGCCGATCGTCGGGCTGCAATGCAACGCGAATTGCTGCGGGTCGATTGGAGCGCGAGCTTTTTTCCTGCGATTCGACCGTTGTCGGCCGGAAGGTTTACCTCACCGGGCGCGCGTGGCTGTTTTCTAAGCCACTTGGAGGTGTTGAAGAGGGCGAGGGACGCTCGCGCCGATCACCTGGTTATTTTGGAAGATGATGTCAATTTTGTTCGCGGTTTTTCTGATAGATGGAAATTCGCGATGACTGAGCTGGATTCCCTTGAGTGGTCCGTTTTTTATCCTGGTCATGCCCAACTTGGCGACTTGCCTGCTGGACTTTCGTTGATTCCACCAACAAGAAGCGTCCTATGCGCCCATTTTATGATGCTGAACGGCCGCGCGATTCCAACAATAATAGAAGGATTGGAGAGGATCTTATCGCGACCGCCAGGCCATCAACTAGGTGGGCCAATGCATGTAGATGGCGCATATTCGACCATTCGCGCTCAAAATCCGACGCTAAAAACGTACGCGATTGCGCCGGTTCTTGGCTATCAGCGTCCTTCTAGAACGGATATTCGGGATACCAGATGGTTTGATCGCATACCCCCTTTGGAGCCAGTTGTAAATTTGTTTAGAAGACTAAAGGCGAACCGTATGCAGTGAAGCACTACTAAGTTGACGCCATGAACGCTAACCAATGAAAACAGTGTAGGTCGGCCGATCATGTCGATAGACAATTGCGACTTTACTGGTCATCGGTATCGCGTCCTCGTTATTGCGGAGGCCGCGAATCCAGAATGGGCAAGCGTTCCTCTAATAGGTTGGAAGATTTCGAAGGCACTGGCAAGAATTGTTAATGTTCACCTCGTGACACATATTCGGAATCGAGAGGCGATTGTTAAGCATGGGCTGGTTGAAGGAACAGATTTCACTGCAATAGATAATGAAAGGATAGCGTCGCCGCTGTATCGGATCGCTGAAAAGCTTCGGGGCGGACAGGGAAAGGGATGGACAACGAGTACCGCATTTTCTTCGATCGCGTATTATTCCTTTGAAAGAGAAGTGTGGCGGGCGTTCCGCGACCGTATTCATGCGCGCGAATTTGATCTGGTTCATAGGGTGACGCCGCTAAGCCCCACGAGTCAAAGTTTGATCGCCAAGCGATTGTGGAGGATTGGCGTACCGTTTGTGGTTGGCCCTTTAAACGGAGGTGTGCCTTGGCCGAAGAAATTTAAAGATCGCCAATATCGGGAGCGAGAGTGGCTCTCTAGTGTGCGATATCTTTACAAGTTGATGCCGGGGTACAGATCAATGCGGAAATTTAGCTCGAAGATTATTGTAGGCTCACAGTTTACTCGCAACGATATGCCCCGTTGGGCCAGAGAAAAATGCGTCTATATTGCGGAGAATGGCGTGGACGCGGCGCAGGTTGGGAAGCCGAGTCAACGAGTTCCGTCGCTTCCTCTTCAAGTCGCTTTTGTCGGACGCCTGGTTGCTTATAAGGGAGCTGACATGCTTTTGGAAGCGGCCAAGGAATTCTTGGCGGCTAGAAAGTTAGACCTCCATATTATCGGAGACGGGCCCGAACGTCGCTCGTTGGAAGCGATGGTCCAGGAATTTGGTGTGGGGGGAAGTGTCCATTTTCACGGATGGCTAGCGCATGCCGACGTGCAGCAAAGGCTTCGTAATTGCGACGTGTTGGTGCTGCCAAGTATTCGTGAGTTCGGCGGCGGCGTGGTCGTCGAAGCTATGGCACTTGGCGTGACACCGATCGTCGCGGATTATGGCGGTCCCGCCGAGCTTGTGAAGCAAGAAACGGGAATCAAGGTAGCTTTTCACGATAAGAACAGTCTGGTTCAGAACATGTTAGAAGCAATCGAATTCATCACCAGCTCCCCTCAAGTTCTTGCCAAGCTTGGTAACGCGGCCAGACAAGACGTTATCCAGAACCTGACCTGGGAAGCAAAAGCGCGCCAGATCGCGTCTGTTTATGAGGCTGCCATTGGAGATCGAGAATATCAGATCGGGCATACCAATCTTCAACGGCGGCCTGTGTAGGTTCGACCGGCTCTCCAACCCGTGCTTGACGGATCGCAATTTAGACGCACTGATCGACGATACGGTAAATGCCAAGTGCTGGAGGCCTGAAGTGAGTTTGGCTGCTCAAGGAAGGCGACGATAATGCAGGGTTGGCTCGCCACATTAGCCATCGCTCTTTGGCCGCTGGTAGCAATCTATTTTTACCGCGCGCTTCCACTTGGAATGGCGACGCTCTGGACGATACTTGCCGGCCAGCTGCTTCTGCCTGTAGGCACGGCCATCAAAATTGCGATGATCCCGCTGTTTGACAAGGCTACTGTACCGAACTTGTGCGCCTTCGTTGGCTGTATTTTAGTTGCTCGCCGTCCTCCTAAGCTGTTTGCGTCCGCAGGATTAATTGAAGTTTTCATTGTGATGAACCTAATCGGTCCGCTTATAACGTCGGAATTGAATGCTGATCCCGTTCCAGCCGGAGACCACGTTTTGCCCCCCGTGGGCCTCTACGATGCTATATCCGCGGTCGAGGCGAATTTCCTTTTTCTAATTCCCTTTTTTTTAGGACGACAATATCTCGTTACTGCGACGCGCAATTTCGAAATTTTACGGGTGCTTGTTGTCGCTGGGCTAATCTATTCGCTACCAATGCTGTTTGAAGTGCGCATGAGTCCACAATTTCACTATTGGATTTACGGGTATTATCCAACAGACTTCATTCAAAGCATGCGAGATGGGGGATTCCGCCCAATGGTTTTCATGGGGCATGGATTGCTCGCGGCGTTTTTTATGATGACTACTGTTGTAGCGGCAACAGCGTTGTGGCGAATGCGCGTTGCGACTTGGAGAATTCCTCCAGCTGGGATTTCAGCTTATCTCGGAGTCGTCTTGGTTTTATGCAAAACTTTGAGCGCCCTGGTTTACGCGGCCGTCATGGTGCCGCTAGTTCGATTCTCTAATCCAAAGCTTCAGGTAAGGGTGGCGGCTATTTTTGTCAGCATAGCTTTAGCCTACCCGACGTTGAGGACGTTTGGACTTTTTCCGACGACCTCGATTATTGAAGTTGCCTCGTCGATAAGTGCTGAACGGTCGGAATCTATGAAGTTTCGCTTTGAAAACGAAAATATGCTTCTTCAAAAAGCTGCGCAAAGAATTTGGTTTGGCTGGGGTCGATATGGAAGAAGTCGAGTTTACTCTGAATGGGGGCGAGATATAAGTACAACCGACGGGCATTGGATTATAACTTTGGGGCAATTTGGGATTTTCGGATTTGTCGCAGAATTTGGGTTGCTCTCTATTGGAGTTTTTAGGGCGGCGGCGGCTCTTAGGTTTGCTCAATCCAAGGCAGAGCGGCTGTCTTTAAGCTCGCTCGCACTAATCGTTTCCATAAACATTTTAGACCTGCTTCCGAATGCGGGGTTAATTCCTTGGACTTGGTTGCTAACCGGCGCTCTTGTCGGGAGAGCCGAAGCACTCTCAAGCGTTCTGCAAAAAAGGAGGCAGCTAGGAAGCAAAAACAACAGCAGTTTAGTTGTTGCTGAAATTGGCACCGCGAAAACACGCGGAAATGTCTTTAGATAAATTTTTGGCGCCGTCGTTTCTGGAATGCAACAATTGCATCCTGGTAAGCTTGTATTGTCTGTTCGGCAACTTGTTTTGACGTGTACAACTCAGAGCAGTTCTGCCAGCTCTGACGCCCAAGTTGGGCTGCGAACGTGGGATTATCCAGCAGCGTCCGACATGCCGCGGTAAGTTTTTCAACGTCCTGCGATGGAAATAAAAGCCCATTACGCTGATGGGTGATTAACTCTGGAATTCCGCCAACATCGGATGCGATGATAGGGCAGCCAACGGACATCGCTTCAAGGACGGCGTACGGCATGATCTCATACTGGGAGGCGATGACGGTGATGAACCGTTTTGGCCGTAAAGCCATTACTTGATTGTGATCCTTCTGTCCAAGAAACTCGACACGCGATCGGTATGCCGCCGGCATAAATTTCTCAATGTATTTCTGAAACGAGAGGACCGTGTTGTCGGGCGATTGAATCCCGATGTTAGGCCCCACGAAAGTGAGCGTTAGTTTCGGATACCTCTCCGCCAGTTGTGCGAAAGCTCGGAGTATTAAATCTCCTCCTTTTCGTTGGTCAAAGCGGCCCACGAAAAGGATGCTATCGACACCAGACTTTTCAATGTTCCAGGCATTTTCGAGAATCGTGGCGTCGAGGGGGTTGGGTATGGTTCGGGAGTTTGGCAAGCTCAGGCTGTAGTAAGACTTCACTGCTCTGAGCACTTCCGAGGAAGGTGAGGAAACCAGCTGCGAGCTTTTGATGCCGCGGCCTTCCCAATTCAATCGCCGTTTATTCGAAACACTGGTGAGGTCTTGCCCGTCAAATTTTCCGTTCAAAAACCACGGCCCGTGCAGCCTCACGACAGTGGGTAGCAGGCGCAATTTGGATATTGCAAGGCTCCAACCAAATGATTCTTCAATCTCGAGCACGTCCAGTCTGTGTTGCTGAAGGATGAAACTGAGCGCGGATGTGAGGGCAGAGGCGGTACCGTTCCAGATCGCCGCATCGGGATTAATCCTCGCATAAGCTTGTGCCCAAGTCGTTGGGGTTGACGAAAATCTTCGTAAATCGAAAGTTTCAGGATCATCGCCCGTCTTGTTAGGCGTGATTGGAAATACCGTATGGCCTAGCTTCCGAAGCGCGGGTACGAGTTGCGAGGCATAAGTTACAATGCCGTTCGGATGCGCACCTGGTGGCCATGCCGGAACAAAAAGAGCTATTTTCATTAGGATCCAGTTTTTGAGCGATTTGAAATGGAAAGCAGTCAGCACCGGCGCTTCTCGGGGAGCCGGAAGATGGAATGGACCGGCCGTTGAGCCGCAAGTTCGGTTGAAAGAATCCAAGGTCCAAGCCGAATGATCGATCCAACACGTACCACCGGCACCTGCTGCGGCATGAGAATGACTCCATCGACCCGTGAAAAGCGTCGTCGTCCTTTCGCCCGTAGTTGCCGCTACGTAACGAATCCATCACCGTGCCAGTTTTGCGGTTAAATTGTGCTGGGGGTCAAATTATCCGTCGGTGATGATCGTCACTCATGTCGCTCCGCAAAACATCCATTGAATGCCCGCATTATTAAGGTCTTGAGTTATAAGTTTCAACCTCTCCGGGCGCCAGAACCTACTCGTCGTGCTCGGAACTTCGTTGAGTAACGATGCAATCATCCAGAGATATCAAGAACCCAAAAGTCCGGACTAGGCCAGATGGCCGTCACCCGGAGATATCGTTGTGGGATGCACATTGGAAGCGGCGTCCCTGATCGACGATCGACTGAGTTGCCGTTTGTCCGATCGACGGCCAGGATCCGGCGACGACTGTGGGAGCCTAGACCGCCGCCTGACGGATTCGGGACGATGGGCCCCCTTCAAGTCGATCGCCGACTACGCCGTACCATGTTAGGCATATGCTCTAACCAATGGGGAGCAGAATGGCATTCAGGGTGGTGCAGTTTGGGCCAACGCGTTACCAGGGAGGCGTTGCTGTCGCAATAAAGCAACTCAGTAAAGGGCTGGCGAAAAATGGCCATCAAGTCGTGCTGGTAGGAAAGGGCGGCACGAACTTGGATGAAGTCATACGTGCCGGCGTCCAGTACCATGACCGGGGCTGGACGGATAGCCCCGGGCTAAATTTCAAGCTTGTGATAGCCGAAAGACGAATAGGGACCAGGCTTTTTCGATACGGATCTCGGTCGGAATTTCGGCCGGAAGCAGGACCGTCGTGAACGGACCCTGCTAGAAGCTGCCGGCATCGACCTGGCTGCGGCCCTTGCTTGCGCCGAGCAGAGCCCCGCGCGTGGTACCGGTTGGTTCAAACCGGACGGGCGACGTGGTAGTGTTGGGCGACTGTCGTGAAGCGGAGATTTCCATGTGTATGGCGCGCCGTGCCCTCAACGAAGCAACCATCTTCTTGCTGCGACCCTACATCGTCCGCGAATTGCCCGGCTGGGGCAAGTTGTACGACAATTTCATTGGATACCATTCGGCCGATCCACGGTGGAGAGAGGATCGGCCTCGATGGATTGTTGGCAAGCTGCATGGATACGAGATTCCGTTGGATCTCGGATATTGGGTAAATAGAACGACGTTTTTCTTAGGCCGCTACTACGATCTTCCGACGCAACTTCTGATACAATCCGTCCTGAACAAAGGGGACACCTTTGTTGATATTGGAGCCAACGAAGGAATGATCTCACTTCTTGGATCAAGGCTGGTCGGTTCAACCGGTAAAGTGATTTCGTTCGAACCTAACCCAAAGCCAAGAACGGTCTTTCAGGCAGCCTTGGACAAAAATCAAATCACGAACGTCGAGATTTTCCCGGTCGGCCTGGGCGACAGACAAGACGAACTCACCCTTACAGTCCCCAGAATGAATTCAGGCGAAGGATCATTCGGACGGCCCGATTTTGCATCCGATCAGGTTGAAGTCATGAAGTGCACGACGGCTGTTGGCGATGAAATCCTCGCCAATGCTATGCCAAAGCTGATTAAGATCGATGTGGAGGGCTTCGAGCTCATCGTCCTTCGGGGTCTGAGCAAAACAATCGAGCGGGCAAAACCCCTGTTGATCGTCGAAACAAGCATGAAGCATCTTCGCAACGCGGGAACAGAACTGGACGACCTGCTGGAATTTATGAACGAACGCGATTACCTTTCCTACGAAATAGGCACGATTCGATCCAAGGGACGCCGCAAACTTTCTCTGGCCAAGTGGAGGCCAAGGCAAAGTGATCTGGATAGCGATTTTCTTTGGCTTCACAAGTCAAAGGAGACCATTGTAGACGCTATCGTTGCAACGGTGTAAGAGGTTTGCGCATGGCGCCATTCCTCAAGTCAGGCCGGTGTTGAGTTTTGGACAATGAGGATCGCAGATTTCATCTGTTGGATGGCTTGCGCGGGATCGCCGCAATAGTTGTTGTGACCGGCCACATGCCTAAAATCTGGGTCGCTGGCGAATTTAGTCACTTTTATTTAGCGGTCGATCTGTTCTTCATGTTGAGCGGCTTCGTGATCGCATTCGCCTATGAGAAAAGGCTGCAACGAGGATTATCGGCGAAAGAGTTCTTGCTGATAAGATGTATCCGCCTGTATCCGCTCTATATATTTGGTACTCTAATCGGTATCGCCAGTGGCATTGGCGCCTACCTAATGGGAAAAGGAAACCTTTCTTTCCACGACCTTGTCATATCGATTCCGACTGCTTTATTTATGCTTCCTTCCCCGATCGCAAACACCGATGCCGGTCTCGTTCCCCTTAACCCGCCGGCGTGGTCACTTCTATTCGAACTGCTGATGAACTTCTGCTACGCTCTTTTTCTTCTTCCGGTTATCAACAAAAATGATCGCGCGATCGTGGCCCTGTCGGCGATCGGCCTAGTCGCAACCGATCTCCACCTCCATAGCCTTCATACCGGCATGACATGGCCAACAATTCAATACGGGGCCGCTAGGTCTGTCTTTCCGTATTGCTTCGGAATCCTTCTTTTTAGAACGAGTTCATCACGCCAGACCCATACCGTATGGGCGTATGCCCTGCCCTTTTCGGTGTTGCTGATCTTCATGGGTCACGGCGGGAGGCCGGAGATAACTGAAATGGGTGGGATACTTTTCGCATTCCCTGCCATCGTCGCCGCCGGCGCAAGATTTGACGTTCCCAGGCCCGGCCTATTTACTTTACTCGGGACGGCATCCTACGCCATCTACGTGACGAGCGTTCCCGTGATAACGGTAATTTCTCGCGTTTTGCATACACTGCACATTAACGACGCCACGTTGCGACCTTGGTTTGGATGCGCAGTAATTGTAGGGCTTCTAGCCCTCGCGTATCTGCTCGATGGGTACGACAGACGCGCTCGCCAGATGTTGAAAGAAAAGTTCGCTTTCTTGAAGTCCGACCGGCTAACGAGGCCTTCGCCGCAATGAACCGCCAGCCCTCGATCAAGACTTGCGTAGCCAACAAGATCTTGTCGCATCCCTCTCTTGGCGGCCGGAGCATCGTAGGGTAGCGTCGGGAAATGGTCATATGTATCTACGACAACAGACCTGACTCAGAGATTGGCATTCGCCTTCTCCTAGAGAGCCTTTGCCGACATTCGCCGGATTGCGTCATCCACGTTTATTTCGCGCCCGCGTCTTCCGATCTCACAAACTGGATAACCGAGTTTCCGAATATCAAGCTTATCATCCGAGACTTCGGGCCGCTTCACTGGAACATCAAACCGATCGTTCTGCTTGAAGAGCTAAGGATCTGCGACGAAATCGTATGGCTGGATTCAGATGTCCTCGTTGCTGCATCGACCGAACGCATCTTTTTCGATCTTGATCCTGATACAATCGTGATCGCCGAAGAAGCGTTGTGGGGGCGGAAAGACGCTAAGAATAAAGCCGAGTCATGGGGCTTTGCGGTCGGCAGGTCGTTCGATGTTTCGCTGAACACTTGCGTCGTCAGATTAACGAGAAATCACATGGAACTTCTGCGAGATTGGCAGGAGTTACTGCAAAGCGAAACATACCTGTCCGCTCAAGCCATTCCATACCAGAAGCGACCGGGGCATCTGTTCGGCGATCAAGACGTTCTGATGGCCCTTCTTTCGTCCGAAAAATATTCGCATCTGCCAGTCAAGATTTTAAGACGCGGACCCGACATATTACAGGCATTCGGGCTGAAGGGGTTCACGGTCAGAGAACGTCTGATCGCGATGAGAAAGATGCCAGTCTTTGTTCATGCGCAGGGACAAAAGCCATGGATAAGGGAGCGCCCGAACACCATCAGAGACTATATCGAAGTTTCCTATCGGGACGCATCACCATTTGTTATTTTAGCCAATCGCGAAAAGCTGAAATTCGAAGCGAACACATCGTTTGGGAAGCTACTCCGAGTTATTGGTTTTGGATCAGCCCCATTTACGGGACTGCCACTCGCGATCCTGTTTGATATAGGATTTGAAATTGCTCGCCTCTTACGAAAACGCAAGCTCAATGCCCGGTATTGAACAGATTGATGCCGTTGTAGAGTTGAGTCGGCATCTGGTTTATTCCCGCGTGGAACAAATTACAAGCCGACGGATAGAGCCCCCACGGACAAGCGTTTTGAAGCTTCAAGTTAGCCGGGGATCCTGAGTTGTGCATGATGCCGAACGTGACTTGGTTTGGATCAGTCCCCACGAATCCCTTGTAGTAATACTTTAACGTCGCGGCGGCCGACGGATCGGCTTGCCATGCCACGATCGCATCGTTAACCGCATTCATCGCCGCGGTACTGGACGGGTCAGTAATCGTAAGTGTCTCGTTAGATGTCGACGCACTGGCGTTGGCTGAGATCGTGAAGCACGGCGCCGTGCACCCGCCAGGATTGACAGCCGTTACCGTTTGGCGCGCCGTGATGTCCCCAGCCGAAACCGTCATGCCTCGATAAATATTTGTGAGACTTGAGACATTATCAACAATCTTGTTGCCGTGCGTCGTGCCGGTCGGCGAAGGCGATGTGATTTTTACGCCGCCCATCGTCACAGAATAAACACCGGCGTTCGGGGGTCCAACTGCCTCCATGCCCCCCTCGTACCAATCCGCCGTCAGCGGGTCCATTCCGGAGGGACGGCCAGCAGTATTGTATGCCTGAACCGCCGCATCCCATTGCTGATAACCGGATTGAACAGTGCCGTTTTGCGCTTGAGCAAAGAGCAATGCGGTCGAAGAAGCCGCGCCGGTCGGATAGAATTTATTGAGAAAAAGAGAGCCAGTGCCAGGCGTCCCGCAGTTCTGATCCGACGGGTTCGCGACGCCGTTTGTGAATCCACGGAAAGTGACCTGCTGACCCACGGTCTTATCGACGAGATAGACGGCCTTCGCGTCCAGGCCGCTTGGTAGCGTACCGCCGGTCGCGGAGAACATGATGAACGCAAAGTTATGGCTGTTCGGCGGCGCCGCGCCGGTCGACGTGAAGACGGTTCCGCTGCATGTACCCGGGATTTGCGACGAGATCGACAGCCCGCGCATGTCCGTGTCGACCATCGAAATGGCGGTCGCCTTACCTGCAGGGGTATTCGCCGCCATCTCGTTAGCGACCGCCTGAAACCATGGCGCGTTCCCCGGGTTAGTAAAGCTGCCCGCGTTTATATCCGGTCCCCACGCAAGGTTCTGACCGCCGACATAAGGAGCATAGGCGAGAGAATTCGTGATATCGACCGGCCGATTTGGCGGAGAACTAAGGTCGACCGCGCCAGAGCACGTCCCGGAGTACGTACCACCGAGATACAGACAAAGTGCCTGATTGTTAGTTGGGCTGAGATAAGTGCCGTTCAGCCCCGAGGTTTGAAAACTGGGGTTAGTATTGAGAGCGCAACAACCCTGCGCAGCAAACACGGTCCGCAACCGCGATCGGTTTCTTCCAGACCATCCCGCCGCCAGCAATAGCCGACTTATGTCAGTGTAGCGCAGCCCTTCGTAGCTATAGATGTTCCCAAATTGCGTATTACCGTTGGCAATCCCCAGAGCATTAGACCGAGCGACCGCCAGCGTAAACGGATCCCCGAACGTGCCTACGTTCCAAACCTCGTTGGCGTATTCCAATTTCCATTGCAGAGAGGTATTTAGATTGCTGAGCACGAGCGAGCCGAGATTGCTAATCCAATCGTTGGTCGCCATCGGCGGTACGGTCAGCCACATATTGCTGCCAACCAGATTGCTCAATTGAATCGCAGCTTCGTAGGGCAATCCCGCCGCTAATCCACCACTGCCAACAACGAATGCGTCTAGAACTTTATCGTAAATGAAGGTCTGATAACTGGTGCCGATCGTATTATTGCCGCCAGAACCAGAGCCATAAACATTTCCAGATGGGCCACGGATAAATTTAGCGGCGCCCATGGCCTTTCCTGCAACGACCAGTGAGGCAAGACTGGCAAATCCGCCAGCTTCATAGGCATGAACGAAGGGTACATTGATCGTGACCGTGTTGGTGCCGATAGCGGTGATGGAGTGAATTCCGTTGGCCTCAGTGGTTCCGGCTATATTTCCGAAAAGAACCACATGCCCAATCGCGATCGGCGAAAGATCAATGGTGCTGAGCCCCTTCTGAATGGCGATGGTTTGGGAAACGTTTACAGCATAGGTTCCCGATCCTCCTTTCCCGGTGCAGTTCGGCGTGCATAAGGTCGGGTTGGTCTTCGCATCGCCCGTGATGGTGGTTCCTGCCGCGACAGCAGTGCCGGAGGTGGTGAAAACAGTCTGCCCTACTGCTACTGAAGTATTGCCGACTCCCTGAAAGATCTGGCCGAAGTCGAGCGTTAATACAGGGCCAGCGTCTGTAACAGCAATCGATCCGCGCGGCACATTGGCAGTGTAGGCAACCGTTAGCTTGACGCAGGGTCGTCCACTACAGTTCGTGGTGCCATCGCCGACCGCATTCGTCACAATCCACCCGCCGACGACCCGTGTCCGCGGGACGGCCATGATGGTTTCGCCATCGGCCCAGGTACGAAGGCTTTGGCCATTCACTCCGTTGTTCTCATCATCGGAAGGCGCGGCGGTATATACGTATGGCGATTGACCGGCGACGCCAGCAGCCAAGGTGGCAGAAGCTTCCACACTTGCCGCCCCACCAGAGCGCGCGCCAGGAACTACCCTATTTGCCCCGAGAAACCAACTTAACTCGGATAGATGGGTCCGATAACCCCACGACGCGCCTAGATTGGAATCGGAATTGAGTACGCCCATGAAGCGCAGCCATTTTAGGTTCAGCCCTTTAAGGGAAGCGATGCCTTCTGGAGTAAAAAAACTCCCCTCGGTACCCGCCGTTGAGGAGGCCAGCGCGTATTGCGAGCAGTCGTCATTCGGAGCGCCACCATTGTTGGCATCGCGACATAAAATCCAGTCTCCTGATCCTGCGGCATAACTCCCAGCAGCAATTATTTTAAGAAACATGCCGTTGCAATTGGAGATGCACCGAAGCCTTGCAGAGCCGGCATGAACGCCATCGCACCTAAAGGTGGCGTTACTGGTGCCTGACCCGATGACGTTCACGTAGTTCGGGGTACCGAACACGATGACGGTTGGTCCGAAAAATTGCAAAACAAGCGTAGGACGCGTGACCGGGCAGGAAAGCAGGTATTCTTGATTAGTCCAAAGGCCGAAAACTTGCGCGCTGACGTCTTTCGCTAGTTTCCCAATTGGATATTGATTGACATCGAACGATCTTGCCGCGTTGCCGGGAGTCGTGGTCTGAAATGGAATCCCTTTCAACACGTTCGTTAGGAATTGGGGGGATAGTTCATCAGGGTCGATGCCAAGTTGGGAAATCCCAGTCGATTGTACAATGCTGTCGTGGCGCGGCGAGGCATTCGATGGCGTCGATGCGAGAGTCGTCGTTAGCGCGGCAAAGAAGATAAAGATAAACTTACGGAGCATCGCGAATACGCCTCCAGGATATGAAAGAGATTAAGGGTTCTGACCAAGCTGCTGGCATAACTGCGGGATAGCTCCTCAACAGATAGCGAACCGAGCGGATGTCAGAATTTATTCCAATAGAATCTAGATTGCCACAAATAGTGCAAGTGCCATCGCTGCTGGCCGGGGCGTTTTTGGGCTCCACTTAAACATCTGGCCAGCATTTAAACTCAGTTCCAGAAAACGCCGCATTTCGTGACGTTGCTGAATCGATCGCTGAGCACGACGCACAAAGGATTTAGCCGCTTGGCACCAGGTAGTGTCTAGAATCTTTCGCACATTCGATCATGCGACGGCTTCGGTTACGGATAGGCGCTGCTGATAGAGTGGTCGCATGTTCATGTAGCATTTGGCCGACCATGCCAGATACATCTCGATCAGCGCTCCCTCGACTGAGCTCTCTCGCCAGCGGTAGCGCTCGATAACGGCTGTCGCCGATCCGCTTCCGCATCCAGTAAGGCGTTGACGGTCTCCTCAACCGTCCCGCGAACCATCTCGTGGCAAATGTTGGATAGGAGGCCGCAACGGCGTTCGCAAATGCGGGATCCAGGAACCCGTCAATCTTAACAAATGGAAATGGATTGGCTCTAATGCGTTGGAGCCTAAGCGCATCACGATCGAGCGGCTGCATCAACATTGCGATTGATCTCCGTCTTCCAAACTGTACCGCAGTTGTGTCCTACGAACAACCAAACCTGTCCAAAATTCGGCATAAACCGAGACTTGGGTTCGATCTTCGGCCGGTCGTCAGCCGTGTCAACTTCGCCGCGGCAGATCGAAGCGCTGCGATTTGGCAACGCGGACCGTATAAAAAAAGAAAGCTGCAAGTGGGTCCTCAAAGTCATAGAGATTTGTGACATTCGTGACCGCGGGCAACAGATTCAGCCAAGTCATTGGCAGAAGATTACAAAAACTTCAGCATCTCATCCACTGTTTCAAGAATTTCGCCGGTGTCGAATTGATAGCCAAATTCGGTCAACTCGCCGACTACAAATCCCAATGTTACGCCCACGCTCTCGGCCCAATGACGGTGAACAGCCGTAAAACGATTTGCCGGTTGCATCACAAGCAGTCCAGATCCCGGTTCAAGTGCATAACAGCAATGGGTGATTTGACTTCCTTCCATGGAGACTACGATTTTAGCTCGCGTCAGAGTGGCGAGAATATGGTCCAAACTGCTGCAACCCACGTCGACTATCTGGAAGCCGCTTCTCACTAGACCGTTTAGAATCGCATCTTCATCCCGAATTGGTCGAGGTACGCCCGTCTGCCCACGTCGCAAGTAAACGAGTTTATCGCGATGGCCGGAAGGGAATTCCGTCCGAATCCGGCCTGCTAAGGTCGCGTAGCGCTGCCGCTTAAGACTATTTTGCGCATAATCTTGATAAACAATTAACTCGTCGATCGCAGCGCGATCGGTCGGCGTCCAATCTTGGTCGAAGTACGCGGCATATCTGCTCTTGTGTTCGAAAAACGAACTACCAACGCATAAAGGACTTCCGATTCGTTCCGCCAGCAGATATTGAATACAATCATCCAATAGCCAATGCCCGAAATATCTGGTTCCAACTGCCGAAGACGCCAGTGCCGCAATCTTCAATTGGTGAACTGCGGTGTTAGACCTAGATAGTGATTTTTCAGCCAGAAAGTGTTTTAGGTTTCCTGCGTACATCGAACCATCAAAGATTATAGCATCCTTGATGTGGTAAGCGATCGTTGCAGCATGTTTGCCAGTTCGAGCAAGCATGCTCTCGATTTCGGCAGCTAAGGGTTGATGCTCGGATGCACCGGTGATCCTCTCGAGTTGACCGGGAAGATAAATCGGCGGCCGACTGTCGCATTCCTCTTCAGCGCAGAGAATTTCCTCACGAAAAGCCGCAGATTTCAACGATCCCCGACCACGAAATAAACGCTTGATGAGGCGCGCATAGGGCGCACATCGGACTTGTAAGGAAACTGGTGCCCTGGCGGTCATCGGGTGGAGTCCTTAAAGCGACGGCAAAGCGGAATTAATGGCTGGAATAGCGGATCAATCGTGGTTCCCATGTCCATCGAATCAGCGCTGCTTGCTCTTTTTCAGTATCGGAGCCCTCATGAAAGGTTTGCCCATGGCATCCAGGTCATTTTGACACTGCGGATTATAAGAGAAATCGAGACCCAAAAGCTTTCCGAGCTAGCTTATTCAAGCATCGACGAAAAAAATAAAGAGCGTGGCCATTGGGCCATCGCAAAGCCGAACGAATAGAATAAATTAGGGCACTAAAAGGCATTTCAAAATTATCGCACAGGATTTGGGCCAGTCTGGCATGATGGCGAGATTTGATGCGAGAGCGAGGAATAATGCCGCGAACATCGGACATTGTTCGAGAAAACATTATTTGGTGGCCTTCTAAAACCCTTTCGAAATTCCTCGACATATGATCTACCCCCTCATGATCGTAATAGATCATCGGTTCTCTGACCACCCGAATTTCGCCCAATCTTCGGAGCTTGAACCATAAGTCCCAATCTGCGCATGTCGGAATATGCTCGTCGAAACCGCCAACTTTGACGAGCGCTGATCGACGCACAATGGCTGTTGAGGGGGTATGAAGAATATTGAGGCCTTGTAGGTCGAACAGATTAACGGTCTCGGGTGGCGAGTAGACGTAATTATCTATCCTAGATTTGCACCCGGTAAAGCAAGCAACAGCGTTGCTTCCGGCTAGTAGCCCTATTTGTCGGTTGGTTTTTTCTGGGAACCACTCATCGTCCGAATCAAGAAAGGCGATCCAATCAGCATCTGTCGAACGCCACGCGACGTTGCGAGCTGCGCCCACGAATCTGCGCTTTGGAAGCCGTATCACCCTTATTCTTCCATCATTCTCCGCTACGGTCAGCGCAACCGCCGCGGTTTCATCAGTCGAGGCGTCATCCACAACGATGATCTCGCTCACAGGATAAGTCTGTGCCTGAACACTCCGAAGCGCGCGTAGGAGTAAAACTGGTCGGTTGCGAACTGGGATGACCGCCGCAATTTTCATTGGCTGCAAAACTCGCTTTCAGTGTTCCGGCGACCGCGCCATGGGATTGGCCTTTTGCGCCGAGACGGGGTCAAGAATTTCATTTTTTGCATGCATCCAAAGAACATCGTGTGCAATATCTGGCGTTATGTCAGCAGGCGTCAGTTTCAGGGAGTATTTCCAGCCTTTCTTCTGTAAATTGATGAGAAATGCTCGATAGCCGCGCTGCTGCAGGAAAGCAACCAAGCTTTCGATGGCTGTGTCTGTTCGGGCTAGATGAGAGGCGTCCATTTCCATAATGATCGCCGGGCGTTGTTGGGCGAGAAGGTTGTCCAATCCCCTCAATACATACAGCTCGAATCCTTCGACGTCGATCTTAATAAGCCGCGCAAGTTGGTTAGCCAGTAAATTGTCGCCCTTGCGAACATCGCATTCGAGGACGTCAACGAGTTCGGGTGAGTAACTGGAACGCCCAAATGATCCTTCCCCGCTGTTGATCTTTGGAACTGACAATGAGCGGGTTTCATCTATTTCCCCAAGGCCAAAAGGCATGATAGCGATGTTGGTAATACGATTGCGGTCGACGTTGGCTTGAAGAATAGATCTAGGGCCAGGATTGGGCTCGAACGCGATAACTTTGCCGGCCGGTCCAACTAGCCGCGATCCCAGCAATGATATCATGCCCTCGTTGGCACCAATGTCTACGAACGTATCGTTCTCCCTCAAAGTCGCGATTAATACGAGCTGCGTTGGCAGGTCGTATAGCCGCCTCAGAAAATAGGTGTTGCGATTTGACCATTGTCCGAGATCGAGCAACATTTCGTAGCCATGGAGCTTCCCGCGGGTCCATTGCTTTTTCTGTCCATACCACCACGCATCATGATGATAGCCGCCAATGAAGGCTGAGTATAAGCGGCCCCAAGCGGGGAATTCACGGCTGATGTAAGGCCGAAAAATGAACATAAGAAAACGCTGAAAAATTCTCTTCATACAACTAACACCAATACGCTCAGATTTTCAGGCATCCAGTCAATTTCTACCCACGGCGCCATATCACTAGCTTAAAAGAATATTGCGGAGCGGACTGCGGATCAACAATTTTCGTTCCACAGGGCGGGCTGACAATCTTTTTCTCATCTGCGGCGCCGTCAGGACCGATGGCCGACTCTGACATCTCACTCAGTTTTTTTAACAAGAAGCTAAAGCTGCTTCTTCAGTCTGCACCAAAGCAAAACCAATAGCATCAATATGGCAGCACAATAAATGCGGAGCTGCGCCGCAAATCCTTGAAACTGGCGTGCATAGCGCAGCGAAGACCGAATCTCGTTTCTAAAGGATCGAAGCGTATAATACGGATTGTACTTCGGTGATGCTATCCACTTGCGCAAGAATAGGAGCTGGGCATCGGGCCGAGCTACATACTTCGCGTAAAATGCCCCGCGTCCACGGTCATATCCAGCAACAAGATTTGGTAAGTCTCCGGCCTTTCGTCCGTGATGATGATAGATTACCGGACGTGGATCGAACCACGCTTCGTAGCCACTCCAGAGCACGCCAGCCAGCGCATCGATGTCCTCACCGGTGTAAGGCGTTCCATTACCCATGTTCGGGTCAAATCCACCAGAGGCCTCTAGCGCTTCCCGACGGAACGCCATGTTGGCGCCTTGCAACATTCCGGGGAAGACGAAGCTATATGGAAGTGTTAGTACAGGTTCTGTCCGCTCATCGATCGTTATAGCGGAGTCGGTAGGGTCAAAAAGCAAAATACGACCGCCAATGCATCCAGCTAGGGGACGCTCGGAAAACGCAAGGAGCATCGCATCAATAAAATCCGGGGCGAGATAACAGTCGTCGTCGGTGAAGCATACAATCCGCCCCTTTGATTGTCGCCACGCGCCGTCCCGAGCCGCTCCCAGACCGATGCGCGGCTCAAACAAATAGCGCAGACGTTCTCCGCACGGGTCCGCAGCGGCAATTACCGCGGTAGTATCATCTGTTGAAGCGTTATCTACGAGTAACGCCTCCCATTGATGGCAAGTCCGAAGAGCGGCCAGCGAATTTAGGGTACCACTCAATGATCGAGCTCGGTTTCGGGTACAGATTATGATTGAAACATCGACAGGCGAAGCCTGGCTTGGAGACGAAGCTGTCATGATTGACCCGGCGGGTATTTTGAACTCCAAGGCTGGCTATCAACCGTAGACTTACAATGGCGCGCCAAAGATGTTGAATCAGCCTCGTCTATTTTTAACTTATTCCAAACAGGCGGCGCAATCGCCAATTTCAAGATCCGACAATCAATTGAAGCTCAATCAAGCGACCGTTTTGTTTGGATCTTACGAAAGACATGATTTAGCGCCGTCCGTAATGATCTGGATCCATCATAAAAACTCTCCTGAAGACCGTGACAGGACCGGACCAAATCAAAATAATGATTTGGGTTTTCCAAAAGACCGATGATGGCGATTGAATAACTTTCAATATCGTCCGTTAGGGCTACAACGCATGCGGAACGCAACAGTTCTAAGGCGGGAACCACGGGGTTCGTAATAACTGGCCTTCCCATCAGAACGGGCTCAATCGCACTCATCGCCATTCCCTCGTTAAATTCGCTTCGGGTTGGAACGATCGCAGCGTTAATCGAGGTTAGCATTTGACGCAAATCGGCGGGCTTGGTCCAGCCATTAATGGATACGATTCTATCGAGCCCGAACCGCTGGGCCTCGTTCTTCAGAAGGACCATATCAGGTCCGTCGCCGCAGATATCCAACGAGATTCGTCCCGGTAGCTTAGCGTCGACTTCTTGGATGATCCTTAAAAGATCGAATACGCCCTTGCTTCTAACAATTCGTCCTGAATATAAAAGTCGAAACGGAGATGTTTCGTAAGAGGGCGGCTGTATTTTTGGTTGAAATTGTGTCCGATTGAATTGAGCCAGGAAAATCTTAACGGGGCCGTGTCTACCGTTCGTTACGTGTTCGACTTGTCGAATGCACTCGGGTGAGACTACGAGAATCGCGGTCGCGCCATATCGGAAGAACAGTGAGTCGAGATAAAGAACGATCTTGTGTACCAACGCATGGGGCATGAACCCCTTCGGCCAAAGTGTGTTGTGCATGATTGGAATGACTTTCATTCCAAATAGACGGAAAAGCGACATCATAAAATAATGTGTCGAACCGGATTGCAGTATCGCATAGTCGGCTTTGAATCGGAGCGCGGTGCGCAGTAACCCAAGACCGTATCGAATTTCGCTCATATGAAAACGCAGGCCGCTTCCGACTCGCTTGGGTCGATGTTCGACCGTTATGTCGTTATCCTGCAGGAGAGCAGGGGGAGACGCTGACGAGACGATATAAGTCAACGCCCCAATTTCGGTACAAAACTGTTCTACTTCGCTTGAAAATGTAATCGACATTTGACTTGGATCGTCGATTCCATGACGCCAATTCTTATGAGCCTCGATCACATTTCCGGGGCCGGCGGCGAAGAATACGCGAGCTCTATCAGAATTCATCGATAGCCTTCCACGAAAGTTCACGTAGAATTGTTGCTACGCAAGGAGTAGAATTGTTGCTACGCAAGGATAAGTCAAAAGAGCTGCATGAAGAGGCGCCGGTAGAATTAGTGGCATGAGTGAGGGTTTCAAGCTGCGTCGCTCTTTGCTCATTTTATCGCCTGAGTCGCTCGTTGGAAATTCCGAAAGAGTGATTTCGCAAGCGATCGACGGTCGTGCAGCTGCTCGACGCGGGCGCGGCCAATCGCTCCCTTTTGGGCAAGCTCCAAGGGTGTACACATCAGGGATGCCCGGATGGCGGCGACCAATTCATCCTCGTCGCCGGCCGTAAACAACCAGCCGCAGCTATCATTCAAAAGCTCTGGAATTCCGGCAATCGTCGTTGAAATAACCGGGCGGCCTAAAGCAAGTGCTTCCATAATCACAACTGGCAGCCCCTCTGCGTAGCTCGGTAGTAGCAGCGCGCGGCTACTACCCACTAACGCCAAAACATCGCGGTTGGCAGTCCATCCCCGCAACTCTACGACGTCGGCAACACCATAAAATGCGATTGCCGCCTCGATCTCGCGCCGGCTCTCGCCATCACCAACCAAGACGATTTTCAGCTTGGGAAATTGGTCGCGAAGACCCGCGACAGCTTTGGGAATTAGAATCTGTCCCTTTTGTGGACACAGCCGCCCGACGCAAACGAGTGTTTGATTGTTCGCATCGAAATCCCGCCAAACTTCGAACTCTTCGAGAGCCAGTCCACACCTCGCTACTTGGATTTTCTCCCCATGGTTAGGGGGGGCTAATTGAAGCAGCTCGCGTTTGCAAAAGTCCGAGACCGCAACGACGAACGCGGCATGCTTTATTTTGATTTCGAAGCTGAGCTGCGTCGGATTTACGAACTCATCTGGACCATGAACGGTAAAGCTGAAACTCGGACCGCCCATGACGTGCGACAGCACCGCGACGGTTGCGGCATTCGTCGCAAAGTGACTGTGAACATGATCAATCCGATTGAACTTCGCCAGTTGGCGGAAGTTGACCGCTTGCATCAGATAGGCGACATGGCGAACAAATTCGCCATTTGAACGGCGCAGCATTTGTCGCCAAACGCCAAAACTTCGGTACAGCCCGCGCGGATTTAGGAAAAGTTCTTTGGCCAAGGCAATGAAAAGCCCCCCGACATTGCCAGTCAGTAAATAAGTCGTGCGCTCCTTTTCGGCGATGTCCCGAGGGTCGACCAATTGACCGTCCCACACTCGGATACCGAAACGTTTGACAGGTAGTCCGAGGTCTTCTAGCGCCTCGATCTCACGACGAATGAAAGTGGTGCTCGTCATCGGATAGGAGTTGAGGAGATAGGCAATATTCAAATTCAATACTTTCCCGATTAACTTTCGGCGCGTGCCTTGTCGATAATTTGCTGAATCGTCAGTGAAAGCTCTAGAGGAACTACGTCGCTTTCTTGAGCTTTTTCCCTTATCAGAGCAACGAAGTGTTTGACCTCGGGCAGGTACTGATTGGAACCATATGAAAAATGCCTTCTGGTCAAATCGGGGAGCTGCTGCTTGACACGACGGAATATCGGGATTTCACGTAGTCTGCTCACGAAGTTTTTGCGGGCCGCACCTATGAGCAAGGGATCCTGAGCCAATATTCGACCGACAGCGCTTCCTTTCGTTGAAACCATCTCGGAACCGATGAGAGGAGATTCGAGACGAATCAAGCCTCGCGTGCATGCGAGTGACGCGGAGTTAGACATCAAGCTTGTGAAAGATGCTGATAGCTGTGACAGCTTGCCTCCTTGATGGCTTAGCTGCAGGAACGCATCCCGATCGACGCCAAGATCCGTAAAATTCATCCGTGCATTGATTCTTTCGACGGGGCCCAACACGTTCAAGGCCAGAGCGATGAGATACCCGGCGCGATCAAGCAAGGCGCCACCGTTGGCCGGCAAAAGGAGATTCGGCCGCGCATCTTCGGGATAACCGAAGTCGGCGAATAGGTGAATGGGTTCCCCAAATGCGCGCGTTCTAGCCAACTCGATAAAGTGAGCAAATGAGGGCAAAAAAAGCGTCCACAATCCTTCCATGCATAGGGTGCCTGTCTGTCGCGCGACATCGACGACCCGTTTCGCCTCGGCGAAATTAACGGCGATAGGTTTTTCACATAGAACGGCCTTTCCAGCCTCCAGAGCTGCAATAACTGTCGCCGCGTGGTCACGCGGGGCGTTTGCGACATAGACCGCGTCGACCTCGCTACTACTTAGAACGGCGCTAAGGTCCGATTCGCTGTTTGGCACGCCAAACGCGCTTGCAAACCGCCGGCCTCGCTCCGGCTCCCGTGAAACAACCCTAGTTACAGGAATACCCGCCGCGCCAAATGCCGTCATCATCGTCGCGGCCATCACGCCCGTTCCGACCACGGCAAATCGTGTGTTTCCAACCGGTTCGGCCGCCGTCATGAAAGTTTTGCCCACGGCATCGGCTCAACGGGAGGGCAGACGGTCTCCATAACTTTTAGCCCTCCACCGCTCTGGATCGCGAGTGTTACTTCATTCAAATGCAGGGCGAAGCCAATTGAAAGTCGACTTGGTCTCGTCTCTTTGATTGAGGCCAAAACTTCCGCCGGTCCAAGCGCGAAATTCATCGCAGCCGCTCCCCAGCGCGCAGTTTTGGGATGTGTCGCTCCGCGTATCCTAAACCGCCTCGCAAATGGGCTGTTCATCAATTTGCGCCGCAGCACGAACCTCCTGCGTATGCGCACAGCCGCCTCGTTGTCCCAGCATTGGTCTATCTCTAAAAGTCCGGTGTCTCCGATAATTCGCAAAGAGTGATTGTGCGGGGCTATGATGCTACACGTCAGTCTTGCGACAACACCGCACTTAAAGAAAAGAATAGCGCAGGAAAAATCGGGCGCAGACTGCGAGTTATTGTCGACCTTCTGCTCTACAAGGACTGCGGAAGCGGCGATAACTGTTTCCACGCTACCAAACATTGCCATGAGCCATGTCAGATAATAGCCAGCATGCTCTAACGTGCAACCGATCGAGAACTCATCGCGATAAGGCCAGGGAGCCCCGGACTCGCTGCGCCATTTAAGATAAGGGGCCTTTGACACGAAATCATCGTCAATCTCGGCGTAAACGAGTAGGGGCTTGCCAATTGTTTTTTCTCGCAGCGCAAGCCAGGCCGTTTGCGCTGCCTCTCCAAGAAGGCTGCATGGCGCTGAAGCCAGCCTGAGAGATTTGCTCTCAGCCAATGCGCACAATTTTCTCGCGTCGTCCATGTTGGTCGCCAGCGGTTTCTCTGAATACACATGCTTTCCCGCGCTTAGGCAGGCATAACTTACTTCGAAATGAGCGTCCGGGTTGGTCAGATTTAGAATTAGATCCGGCGAGTTGTGTCCATCAGCAAGAAGTTCATCGAGGCTCTCCGCCGCGGAAATCTTCCAATATGCACAGAAGGCAGCGAGACGTGTTCGATCAATGTCAAAAGCAGCCACAACTTCTAGCTCGGGGAAGGTCATTTTCGAACGCATGTAAAGGTCCGCCACAAAGCCGGTTCCGACAATTGCAATTCGACTCAAATTCCTCACTCCTCCAGCACGGCGTGCGCGTTGCTAACAATCTGCACCAAATCATTCCAAATCGCCAACGCTGCGACCGTTCAGCGCGCGAGATCACTTATATTCTATCAAAGGTGCTCGACGTCCCATTGCTTGATCCAGCTTAAATCTAACTTGACCTAGGGCTTCTGGAAAACGCGCCAGCGTTTGAAAAAATGCCAAAATAGTTCGTTGCTTGAGCGAGCCTTGGCTGCGAAGCATTAATCGCAGCGTTTGCAGAGGATAGATCAGCCATGCGGCGATACCCCAAGAACCAAATATGGCGCCGGCCATTATACAAGCAATGGGCAGCCACAAACCCCAGATCAAGGCGCGGCGCGATTCCCAAACCCAGTGATGTTCTGGCGATGCTCCGTGGAGATGGGCTCCCTGGGCAAATGCATATCCGCTCCGAACATTTCGTAACCACCATTGGCTAAAGCGCGTCATGGCGGCGTCATGCAACGTCATTTCGAAGTCGAGGCGCCAAATGTGCCAACCCGCCGCACGCAATCGAACGCAAAGTTCCGGTTCCTCGCCAGCGATGACGTCATCGCGGTAGCCACCTACGCTCTCGAGCACAATCGTATGTATCATGACATCGCCCCCGCACGCCCGGGCCTCGCCGATTGGGACATTCCACTCCAGGTCGCAAAGGTGATTGTAGATTGAGCGATCCGGAAAGCGTTCGCGTCTTCGGCCAAAAGCGGCACAAGCGTCTTCGTTGGCCTGAAGAAAAGCAATTGCATGTGAGGGCCATTCTTGATTCAATTCACAGTCGCCATCGAGGAACTGAACGTACTCGATCCCAGGCGCGGTTTTTCGGAGGCGACTGAAACCCGCATTGCGGGCGCGAGCGGCGGTAAAAGGGACACTCGTGTCGAGCTCAACGACACCGACCCCCAACTCCTTTGCCCATTCGATCGATCCATCAGTTGATCCAGAATCGACGTAAATGACCAGTGCCGCTCTCGACAGAGACAGCAGGCAATGTTTAAGCCGTTCGCCCTCGTTACGGCCAATTGCTATGGCGGCGAATCGCGGAGAAGGGTGATCACTCAATGTCGGACTCATCGCCGCTGGGTTCGGATTTACGCGGCCTCACGGTCGCGGGCACGCCCACAGCGATTGAATTGGCCGGAACATCGCACAGCACTACCGCATTGGCACCGATAATCGTGTTGTCGCCAATCTGAATTTGACCGAGTAATTTCGCGCCCGAACCGATATCAACGTTGTTCCCAAGAACTGGCGCAAACTTCTGGTCGACTCGGCGCAAGCCGACCACTACGCCGTTTCGGATACGACAATTGTCTCCAAACTTGGCATATCCGCTGACGATAATTCCGCCGAAATGATCGATGATGAAGTTTCGTCCGACGGTTGCTTCGCAAGGCAATTCGATTCCAGTGAGGATCTGAACCAGCTTGTAAAGTATCTTGTAAATGAGCGAAAAGAACTTCCGCGCGATCGACGGCCTGACACCATAGCGCCATCGACCAAACCGATAGACAATCATCACCCAAAATCCCTGGGCGCCCCAGTTGCGATCGTAGGCTTGGAAATCCTCTCGCAGGTTGTTGAACATGACGGCCGAAATCCCTATCCGACAACTTACCGCACTATTGCCTGCCTTGGTCGGGCTATTCAAGTTTGCTCGATCAACGCGTCGCCCGCGCAGCCATCCGAGTTTTGGCCAAAACACCAAAAACACGCCTTAAATGCTGCCGCGCCGCATCACCCTTTGCCTTGTTGAGGGCCCGAAAGATAGCCTTGCTTGCGGAAAGCAAATCAGCACACGTTGTTAGTATCACAGAGGTGGCGAGGCCGATTAGTCCATAGTGCTTACGGAAGTATAGAAGCTCGCTCTCAATCTGGATTTCCGAGACCTGTCGGCCGGCGCTCGTCAGGGAGCCCCGCGACTTCGCGCTTTCGCCGCCAATGTGGACAACCTCAGTAAACGGGAAATGGGTCACATCCCAGCCATTCTTGCGGACCGCGCGGCAGTGATCGACTTCTTCAAAATAAAGAAAAAAGCGCGGATCAAACAATCCCACTCGCTCGATGACTTCGGGCCGCACCAGATAGAAACATCCGGGCACCCAATCGCAATCGCGCACCGCTGCGTGATCCCAGGACATGTCGTCTACTAGTTGCGCCTTTGGAAAAAATCTTCGCAAACCGGTTGTCGATAGGAAGGTATTCCACGGTGTCGGAAAGTAGCGGCAGGACGGCTGTAGCGACCCGTCTTCGCTAACGAGTTTGACCCCGAGTACGCCGCACCGAGGGTCACTTTCCATAAAGCTTAGTGTTTTGATGAGCGTGTCGGGTGATACAAAGGCATCCGTGTCGAGAAGCAACAAGTATCGACCGCGAGCTAATGCCAACGCCTGATTATTTGCCCGTCCGAACCCGACGTTAATTTGATTTTTGATGAGCTCGACGGTTAGATATTTTGAACGCAGCGTCGCCACCGAATTGTCCTGGGAAGCGTTATCCACCAGGATCGTCTGAATGAGAAGATTGCCGCTTGCGTCCTTCAGAGCAGAGAACATCCGCTCGAAAAGATGTCCGGTGTTGTAGTTAACCAATATGACAGTTACGTCGGGGCGGCCGTCGATATCCATGGGGTTTGAATTAGTCTCAGAAGACAGTTGTAAACGCGATTGATGTGAAGGTTTGTTTGACAAGCGGCTTCCAAAATCAGCAAGTCGAAAGATTTTATCCGGACATCATCGTATAAACAACCAACGATCTGCGTCGCGTCGCTTGAATCAAATACACTCTGCACGTTATCGTCACGACGTGGAATCTAACTACAACGCCAGAATCATCCATGCCGTTTCATCGCTAACCGACGCGCAATGCCAAAATGAACCCTAGCGCTTTTGACGAATGTCCGCCGGGTGGCCGCCGATTTCAGTTTTGAAACCGTCGTTCGTGGCATGGCACTAAATGCAGTCAGAGACGGGAAATAGTCAGAGTATCGCTTGGCCCATGCCACACGACCGATTTCGTGAAATGCAAAGCGGGGATCTCTGATAGGCAGTAAGTCGGCGTCAGGTCTGTTGCGCGGGTCAAACATCCCCGCAACTGGAACGTGAATCCGATGAGCGTGCGATAAATACGCTCCGAGCCACGAAAAGCTACTGACAGCGATCGCGATATGCTTGGCTCTTCGAATGGTTTGGAAATCGTATCGGGGCGAAAGGCTCGCGCAAAATTCCGCATTCGGGAAGGTTCGCTCTAGGCTTTTGACGTACGCCGAATTATCCAGTTCACCCATAAATCGCATCCGAAGTCCCGTCAGCTGTTCCAAATATTGGTAGTAACTGATCGGCAGGGGACCGTAATCGGGATGGATTAGATTCGATATGTCTCCCAACCGAACGTTAACAAGCAGTCGGTCGTCAGGTGTCTCCGCGCCTTCGCCATCACCGAGCGGAAAGATGTCGTTGTAGTCACCAGGGTCTGAGAGGTTACCCTCTCTCAATGCGAGCCAACTGAGGTTGATGCAAGCAGGCTTGAACCGATCGATCAGCGCGGCAAGATAGTTCTTTCTCACAAGATGAGAGCCGAAAGTAACGGCGGCGATTCGATCGTCGGAAGGAGGTTTGGAAAGTCCCCACTCGGGTAGATCATAGCCTTCGATGACGATAGGATGCCGGCAAAGTTTCTGGACGTCCCTTGCCAGCATGAGCTGCGACATGCTGTTACCCATGCGTCCCATTTGCTGGATGCGAATGACGGTGTGATCCGACATCCTAGACCCTAATCCGGTGACCCAAGGGCATTTCCGGAATAATCGCATCCCAAGGCCTCAGCTGCTTTCGATCGCATACATTTCTCACGTCGGTAACAACGTGCATATGTTCGTTACAGGCTTTAGCATGCCGTCACTGTCTTCGAAGAGCAAGACTTTCCCAGAAGGGGCAATCGCCACGCTCTCTGTGCTCGGTAGTGCTTCAAAAGGCATGGATCAGCTTCTGTCCGCTCTGATCCAGCGCGAGATCCGGCGCCCCAACAAGGCGCCGCCATAATGACGAAGCTTCATAATGAAGTACAACGCAAGCAAGCCAAAGGAGCTCGGCGGCAGAATATCTCTGCCGTGTCTCGACCAAGCTAGCATCGTTGCAATCACGACCAGAGCGAGGCATATCAAGCTGATATAAAAAGGGATCGTTGCAATTCCGATCAGCGCCGCTACACCCGCGACCAGGGTAATCGCAATCAAAATTGCGCCAAGAAGCGAGAGCGGGGGAACAAGAATGTCGAGCACGAGCGCAAGCAGGTTCAAGTCTCGATGCCTAAAAGCCTGATACAAGAGTGTTGGTCCTTTAAGTATCATGAGTCCGATATGACCATGTTCCCAACGTTGCCGTTGCGTCTTTGCGCCTTCGGCCGAATTGGGAAATGTGCTTGTGACCACCGCAGACGGGCAAAAAATTGGCGGATGCCCTGTGGCAGCGAGCTCGAGGCCAAGCTTTAGGTCTTCAACGATGTATCCGGTTGATAGATTGGTTGATCGAATGACGTGCCAGGGAAACGCCATGCCGCTCCCCATCAATTGGCAGGGTAGGCCCAGGGCGGCGAGCCCCATCGGGCGGACCAGGTTTTTCACTCGCCAGGCGAACTCCGCGACTTGATGATTGACGGGAGATCCCGCCGAGGCCGTCATAAGATAAAGCGATTGAACGGGCCGCTGCAATTCCGCGCAGACCGTTGCGAGTTGATCGATCGCGCCAGGGTTGAGTCGGCAATCGGCGTCAACCATAATAATAATGTCGGGGGCATCGGCAGCGAGATAATTTAATCCCCAATCCAGGGCGTACCCTTTTCCGATTTTGGCTTGATCGCTACGCGCCGTGGTCTCGGCGCCTGAGGAAGCCGCGACCGAGGCGGTTTCGTCGGTGCAATTGTCCGCAACGACGAGCAACCGATCACTGTTGCGCAATTGAGCCTTGACGTCTTCCAGGGTCGGCCGAAGTCCGGCAGCCTCATTATGCGCAGGTATCAATACTGCGACGCGAGGCCGCTGACCGCCGGCCATGATCCGGCGCTTCGGAAGCAGTCTTGCTGCGACGATTTCTATAAAAAAGACAGCGGTGGGCAGCGCCAATAAGGCTGAAAATCCCGTGAGCAGCCCTGACAATAGGGTCATCGTTTCAAGCTTCGGGGCCCGTTTTGCCGGGACGCCTATTGGGTTTGTTAAGCGGGCTCGGAAGATTCACGCATGGTCATCCAACGCCAGAGGGACGGGTGTGGGCTGGGTAGAGGTTAAAAAGCGCAACCTGGAGATCAAAAAACGCCTTTAGTTCGCCGAAAGACGTTTTTACACGATATCCCATGATTAACACCCAGCGTAGGTCAATTCTGAGGCGTATTGAACGGTCGAATCGGGGCGCGACCAGATTAAGCAAAAAATCAAATGAGTTTTGCGGTATCAGAGTTGTGGTATAAAATTCAACATGTTTGCTGAAAATGAAGGTTCTTTTGGCCAACCGGCCTCGTAAGATGAGATCGCAGGGGAACATTGTGTCAAATGGTCGGCCATTGCGAGCAGACTGTCTAGTTCTGGGAGGGGGGGAGACAAATTCCCCGGCCGATCCGTTTTCTGAACTGGCCCTTGCTGATGATCTGTCACGCGAAGTATTCGGAATTCTGGGCGTTCCCGTCGACGTGGTTAGCCTCCCCACCCTGTTGAATGAGGTGGAAGCGGCTGTCACCAGCCGTACTCGCCTTTTGCTTTCGACGCCTAATATCAATTTTCTGATGCTGAGCCATCAAAATAACGAGATACGGGATTCGCTAATCTTCAGCGATCTATGTTCCGCGGACGGAATGCCGCTCGTCTGGATCGCGCGCTTGCTCCGGGTTCCGTTAATCGGCCGAGTAGCGGGATCGGACTTTTTTGATGCGCTCAAGTTGCATCAGGGCATGAACCGCCGGATTCGGGTGTTTTTGTTTGGTGGCGGCGAGGGTGTCGCTGCATCCCTGGGTGAATCATTGAATGCGCGGGCCGGCACTCTTCAATGTGTTGGTACCCTTAATCCGGGGTTTGGCTCCGTTGAAGACATGAGCCAACCGCACATCATCAACGGCATCAACGCGAGCGGAGCCGATTTTTTGGTCGTGTTTTTGAGCGCGATAAAAGCGCAAGCGTGGCTTTTGAGAAATCACGCTTCTTTGCAAGTTCCCGTGCGAGCAAATATTGGCGCAACAATTAATTTTCAGATCGGAAGGGTAAAGCGAGCGCCTAGGTTTCTGTCCAACGCAGGCCTTGAGTGGCTGTGGCGAATTAAGGAGGAGCCGTATCTTTGGCGACGCTACTGGAAGGATGGCTTGGGCCTGATCTATTTGACGTTCACCTGTTTGACGCCGTTGATGGGGCGCATGCTCCTCGACCGGTTCAGAGGCTTGCACGCCGTCAATGATTTTACCATTGATCGAAGAGAATCTCCCGGTTCCGTCACGGTCGAGCTGTCGGGGAGGGCCGTCGCCAAGCATGTTGATCAGGCGATTTCCGGCTTTCGCGAGGTGCTCAGCAGCGAAGCCGAGATCTCTGTCGATCTTTCCCGCGCGAGCGCCATTGATGCGCGGTTTTTTGGGCTTTTTCTCATGCTGCGCAAGGTGCTCGCGGCTCAGGGTAAGAATCTGAATTTCGTTGGTATCAATCCAAAGATCAAAAGATTATTTCGTTTGAATGGATTCGAATTCCTCCTCGAGCCACAGCCGTGATGGCAGTTCGTTCAAATCTCCCATCAGCAGGCCATTGTTCGAACTTTATAAGAGCACGATTATGATTAGCTGGTGTAGACAAATTAGCGTTTGCCTTGTGCTGCTGACAACGACCGCGGGATGCAGCAAGCCCGAACAGCGCGCGCAGAGCTATTTCGAGCGCGGAATGGCATCTCTCGCTAAACATGACGATCTGCAGGCGAGAATTGAACTGATGACCGCGCTCAAATTCAAGGGAGATATTCTCGAGGCCTGGAAAGCGGTGGCTGGAATTGACGAGCGGACCAACGCCAAGCCAGCGCTGTTCCAGGACCTGCAGCGAATCGTCCAGCTCGACCCAAACGATCTTGATGCGCGATTAAAGCTCGTCGGCATGATGGTGACAGCAGGGGCCGGCGACGCGGCGCTTAAGGTACTTGAGGCCGCCAAGGAAGGTGACAAACCAAATGCTGTTCTGCACGGGCTAAAGGCCTCCCTTCTGCTCAGGGCCAATGACAGCGCTGGCGCTGAGCGGGAAGCTCAGCGGGCGATCGAGATCGATCCAAAAAACTTTGACGGTATCATGGTGCTTGCATTGAAGAAAATGCAGGATGGCGATAACGACGGCGCGCTAAAGCTGCTGGATTCGGCGCGAATTGACCCAAAGGATGAGGTCCGCGTCTCGCTGCTGAAGCTTCAAATCTACAACAGGAAAAAGGACCTTCCGCAGGCGGAAGCCCTGCTTCGAAAGCTGGTCGCGCAAAACCCTCGCGAGCTTGCCTTCCGCAACGAGCTTATTCAATTCTATATTGCCGGAAAGCGCTTTGATGACGCAGAGAGGGAATTGCGCAGCCGGGCTGAAGCCAATGCGTCGGACAGCAAAGCGGAAATGGATGTCGTCCGTTTCCTGCTTTCCACGAAGGGGCTGGCCGCAGGGCAGCAGGAACTGGCGGCGCGCATCAAGGCCGGCGGCGATGTGTTTGACTACCAGATCGCGTTGGCTGAACTTCAAGCTTCGCAGGGAAACGTCAGCGACGCGACGCAGTTGCTGCAGACCCTTGTCGGAACCGCTAGTTCTCCTGATCGCAAGCTCGCGGCGCAGGTGAGTTTGGCAGAACTCTATGTCAACCGGGCCAATTTTGACGCCGCGGAGCCGATTATTTCTGAGGTCCTGCAAAAGGATGTTCACAACACCGGCGCTCTGAGGCTCCGCGCAACCATCCGTATCGAACGGGGCCAGTTTGATAACGCGATTTCCGATTTACGCGACGCGCTCAACGGCCAACCGAAGTCGCCGCAGCTTTTGCTCTTGATGGCGGTGGCCTATGAGCGAAGCGGGAAAAATGAGCTGGTCGAACGCCAATATGCGGACGCGCTAAAATCGTCCAACTTCGAGCCGGGTGTCGGCCAGCGCTACGTGGCGTATTTGCAGCGCAAGGGTGATCTCGAGCAGGCAGAAAGCATCCTTACCGAGGTAATCAAGCGCAATCCGAGTAACAGCCAGTTATGGACCACGCTAGCAGAGATCCGGTTGAAGCGGCGGGATTGGGCTGGCGCTTTGGCGATAGCGGACGCCATCACGCGTCAGAACGGTGATCTTGCAGTAGCCGATCAGATCCGCGGTTCGGCGTTTGCCGGTCAAAATAAAATTGACCAAAGTATTGCAGCCCTGGAAAAGGCTCACGCGGAATCGCCGGATGCAGTTCAGCCGGTCGTCGGCCTTGCTTCATTTTATGTTCAGCAGGGCAAAGCCAGCAAAGCCGACGCTTTGCTGCAGAGCGTGATAAAGAAATTTCCCGATAACGCGCAGCTTCTCGTGCTGATAGGTCAAACCAAGCTTGCGCAAAACAAGGCCGACGAGGCTTTGCAAAATTTCAAGGCGGCGATTGCAAAACAGCCCAAGGATCCCGCTGGCTATAATGCGCTTTCTGATCTCTACGTTCGCCAGAAAAATTATGATGCAGCGATAGCTGTGATGCAGTCCGCGCTCAAGCTGCAGCCGGGCAACGTCAATTTCCGCCTTGCGTCGGCTGGTCTTGAGATCCTGAAGGGAGACCAGGAGGCCGCGATTGCCCAATATGAATCGATCCTGAAGGATCAGCCCGACTCGTTGCTCGCCATCAATAACCTTGCAAGTCTGCTTTTGGACAGCCGCTCCGACAAGGCAAGCCTGAGCCGCGCGTTCTCTTTGGCAGACAGTTTGAAAAATTCGAATATCCCGCAATTTGAGGATACCGTGGGTTGGGCCCAGTATAAGCGGGGCGACTATAAGAGTGCTGTCTCAACTCTCGAAGCCTCCCAGGTCAAGCTGCCCAATCTTGCCGCCGTTCGCTACCATCTCGGGATGAGCTATGGTGCATCCGGCGAGCCCGAGAAGGCCGCAGAACAGTTCAAGGCAGCGCTGGCACTGGAACCTGACGGAACTCCGCTCAAAGAGACCATCCGTTCCGCGATGAGATGAGTTCTAATATCCATCCGGCAGGATTGAGACGCTGCGCGAGACCACCACTAAAATGGAATTTGAGCTCGCCGGCCCCGTGCCGGTGATAACCGGAATCCCGGTGACCGGATCAATAGTCACAGCGCTCGATGCCGTGCCCGCCGAAGCCAACCGATGCAGATAGCGGTACGACAGCTGCGCGCTCCATTCATGCGTCAGCATATAGCTATAGGCAACCGAAGCCGAGAATATTTCGCTGGTTGTTCCCGAGTAGCTTATCTGCGAGATATCGCTCGAAAATGACAGGCTGGAATGTGAATCGACGATTTGGCTCAATCCCGCGTGCAAGGTCGAGGTTTGGGTCAGCGAGCCGATCAGGCTCGGCGCAATCGTTCGTACCGCTGACAACATCAACGTCGTGTTCTTGAGCAACTTGTAGGTCAGCAAAATGTTGGCAATATAACCGGATCCGCTCGCCGATCCATTCGTCGAAGAGACGCTGCCAGTCGAGAAAGGTAGGATCGCGGACGAGCCGGTACCGTTGGCCACGACATAAACAATCCCGCCGTTTCCTCGAAGCGAAAGTCGCGGCGACAGCGTGAGGTCCACCCCTGCGGTTTCCCGGAATAGCCACTCACGCGTATTGGCAGAGGTGCTGGTAGCATTGCTGTAATCGAGGTATTCGGCATCAGAGGAGACGTTGAGGGACGCAACGGAACTCACCTTGTGGCGCCATGTTGCGTTGGCGGTCGTATCGGTAAAAGCCGTCCCTGAAGCAGCCGGATCGTAATCCGTGAAGCTCGAACGCGCCGATAGAGTCAACGTATCCAGATTTGTCAGGGAGCGGACGATTCCACCGCCTATTTTCGTCGTTTCGATGTCGCCGTTCACTGGCGTGGTAACACCCAACTCGCCGAGCAGTGCGAACGACGTATTCTGTCGATTCCAGCTCACGTCCAGGTAGTTTTTGTCTCCGTTGGTATCTTCTTTGGTTTCGTAATGGCCGCGCATGGTGCCAGCCAGGCTCTCGCTCGGATTACCCTCTATGCCCGGGCCGAAATATTTTCGATAATTGATACTGCCGTTGAAATCGAACTCGGAGTCCGGGGTTCGGGCCGTGGCGTTGGCCGTGATCGTCGAGTACGAACCGAACACGCCGCCCGCCACCATCGAGTTCAGGAAGAGATTGTTATTGAATTCGACGCTTTCGCTCTGGGTCGAGTTGATAGCCCAATCGACCGCCCACGCGCCGGAAGGCGACATGCACCAGCAAAGCGTTATCGCTGCGATCGTCCTCTTCACGGCCTATCGCCTCTGGCACACGTCAACCCTGATTTCTACTCAAGCAAGCTTCGTTCGGGGACCAGGATGACGTCGCCGGCACGCAGTACAATATTGCCTTCTAGGTCCTGGCCCGCTTCGTAGGCCCGGTAATCGAACATGAAAATCGACTCTCCCGAACTGGTTTGGCGCCTGACCTGAACGCGACGCTTTGCCGCGAACGGTCCGAGCCCGCCGGCAAGCGAGATAGCCTGCATGAGTGTTGTCGGCTGCCGGACCACATAGGGCCCAGGCCGCAGCACTTCGCCGGTGATGAAAATCTTCGGCTTGAGATCCTCCTCGGGTGTGGTGACGTTGCTGAGCGCAACGGTGACGTCCAGCGCTTCATCCTTGTAGTTCTTCTGAAGCTTGTTTTTCAGGATATTTTCAAGGGCTTGCGGCGAAAGGCCCTCCGCCCGAATATGGCCGGCGAGGGGAAACGCGATGTGACCGCCGGAATCGACGATGACCTGGCGGTCAAGCTTGGGATCCTGCAAGACCGAGATGATCAGGGTGTCGCCCGGTTTGAGGCTTTGCGCCCAGGTCGCGGATGCCGAGAGGCACAGGGTCAACAGAATGATCAGGATTCGCATGCTCTTAACTCCAACGGGTACCGAAGAATCAATCAAAACGTGCCGCGAACAATAGTTAATAAGGCATTCATAATCCGAGCATGGAGAATGATTTAATTGCCCTGAATGAACCCTTAAACCGGAACTGAAAATCCTACAAATAGTTAACGGGCACCCAAGGCGGCTTTGAGTGGGAAAATGCTGTACTGTTGCTTGTCTGCAATGACGTCGCTGACGAGGTTGGCGGAAATGGTCTTGTCGCCCCGCGCAAAACCGTAAACAAGGCACGTGTCGCACAGGATATTGATCATTCTGGGGATTCCACCACTCGCCGCCGCGATTTTGGCGCAGGCTTCCAAGGTGAAGATCGCCCGCGGCGGCGCCGGGGCTCCCACCGAATCCAGTCGAAACGCGATATAATTGACAACGTCCTTTTCTCCCAATGCCTTAAGGTGGAAGTCCGACGATATTCTCTGAGCAAATTGATGAAGTTGTGGCGCTTGCAGCACGGTTCGCAATTGGGGCTGTCCGACCAGGATCAGCTGCAGAATTTGATGCCTGCCCGCGTTGATGTTGGACAGCATGCGTAAATGCTCGAGCGCCTCGGCCTCGAGATTTTGAGCCTCGTCAATGATCAGCATGGTGCGCCGGCCCGCCGCATATTGGCTGTACAGGAAATCCTGCAACCGCTTGAATAAGACGGGATAATCACCCTCAAACGGCCGCTCGAGCGCCATCAGCACCCATTGCAGCATTTCCTGCCGTCCCTGGGGAGAATTGGAGATCAGGCCGGTCGAAATGTTTGGATTTAAGCTCCTGAGCAGGCGTCGAACCAGCGTGGTCTTGCCAGACCCGATTTCGCCGGTAATGACCGTGAACCCGGCGTTGTTCATGACGCCAAATTCCAGCATGGTGAACGCCATGCTGTGGGCGCGGCCCCAATAAATCAGGTCGGGATCCGGCAGGATCGAAAATGGTTTTCCCCGGAGCTCATAAAAGGCTTCGTACATCGGAATTCCTTAAGGGAGCCGCGTTACCCTACCCAGCTTCCACCCGATGGCTTTTACGCCCGAAAGGTAAAATTGCTGGCTGGCTGAACCCGTCTCAGCAAGCCTTGTACCAAATCTTGCATAACATCAGGTTGAAAATAGGGTAGCCTAGATGGCCCCTTAACAATGAGTTATCTATGCGCGTGCTTTGCAGCAAGTTTAATGGTAGAATCTTTCAATGGATCGGATCGTGGGATCGGATCGCGGAACTTTTAACCCGTTCTCGGCTAACTTGGACCGCAAATGCTGCAAAAGCTTAATTTCCAGGCCCAAGACGACCCCTATCTGGAAGAGGCAGTCGATCGCAGCTATCTGCTTCGCCCGGCTTTTTATTGGGAACTGGTCAAGCGGCGGTGGCTGCTTTTCGTCATCCCTTTCGTCCCAATCCTGATTATAGGGCTTAGCGCAGCAGCACTCTGGCCCGCGACGTTTCTATCGCAGGGCAAAATTCTGGTGCAGTCGCAGCAAATTCCAACCGAGCTCGTGCACCCGACCGTGACGAATGCGGCCCAGGAGCGAATTCAGGTCATCGAGCAGCGCACGATGACCCGCGAGAACCTGCTTGCTATCGTCGACAAGTTTCAGCTGTTTCCCGAGAAAAGGAGTTTGATGTCGGCTTCGCAGCTCGTTGATGCGATGACAAAAAGCACGAAAATTGAACCGATTGCCCAACCGCTGGCGTTCAGAACGCAAACTCTCAACCCAACCATCGTTTTCACGGTTGGCTTTGAGTATTCGGATCCGCAGACCGCCTCCAAGGTCGCAAACGAATTGATCACCCGGATCCTGAGCGAAGACCTGCGCGATCGCACCAGCCGCGCCACCGATACGACGCAATTCCTGTCGCGCGAAGTCCAAAGACTGCAGGCGGAGAACGCCGCGGTCGAAGCCAAGCTCGCCCAGGCTAAATTATCGCAAATCAAACCGGGCAGCGCCGACCAGCCCGCGGTTCAACTTGCTCAGCTTAAAGCTGATATGGTTGCCAAAAGCGCGCTGTATTCGGATCGCCACCCGATGATGCAGGCATTGAAGCGACAAATTGCCGCAATGGAAAAAGCCCAGCCGGAGCAAGCGAAAGCGGACGCCGGGATTGACGCGCTGGAGACCCAACTTGCGAATAGTCAAAGGAATTTGGAAGCGGCATCCGTAAAACTGTCTACCGCACGCCTTGGTGAAACGCTCGAGCGAAATCAGCAATCGGAAAAACTTGAGGTGATTGAACAACCGACTGCGCCTCAAGAGCCGATCCGGCCACACCGTCCGAAAATTGCCGGCATAACGGTGTTGCTCGCGGTAGCGGCGGGTGTAGGCCTCGCCCTTCTGATTGAATTGACCGACCACGGAATTCGGCGAAGCAGCGAAATCTTCGGCGTTGTCGATAACCGATTGGTCGTTTCAATACCGTATATCTCTACGGTCGCGGAACTGAATCAGAGGAAGCGACGCACGGTCCGACTGATCATCGGATCCACTATTTTGGTGGTCGGGGCACTGATCACCATTTATTTCTTTATGCCGCCGCTCGACCTGATTATCGCCAAAGCGCAGGTCGGTCTTTTTAAGTGAGTCCCGGAGAGCGTTTGTGGATCTGATCAGACAGGCTATCGAACTTGCAAGGGCCGACGGCGGTCGTCCTGGCCGTGATGAGTCATTTTCAGGTACGCGCGAAGACGCTTGTTTCGGCGCGTCCGACACGCAGATCGGAGAGGTTCGACTCGATCCCATCCATCTGGAAGCCACGCGCATTGTCGCCCATGCTACCAACAGCCAGCATGGGCGCTATTTCGACATGCTACGCACGCAAGTGCTGCAGGAGCTGGATAAAAATAGCTATCAGTTTTTAGCGGTGACTTCGCCAACAGCCGGGTGCGGAAAATCCGTAACCGCGTGCAACCTTGCCTTGAGCATCGCCCGCCATTCGGAGCGGTCAGTGGTTCTGGTCGATCTTGATCTTCACAAGCCCAGGATCTCGGAATATTTGGGCCTAAATCGTGATTGGGGTGTTTTAAGCATCCTCGAGGGGCGAGCCACGCTGTCTGATGCGCTGGTAAAGGCCTCGATCGGGCCGAGCAAAATGCTGGTTCTTCCCGGAGAGGCCTGCAGTTCGGGCTCGTCGGAATGGATGGCGTCCCAGACCATGGCGTCGCTACTGCAAGCCATCAAATCGAAGTTCAGGTCGCGCATCGTAATATTTGACTTGCCACCCGTATTGGTGAGCGATGACGTCATTTCAATTTTGCCGCAGATGGACGCCGTTCTGTTCATCGCCGGTGTTGGTACGACCTCGGTCTCACAAATCAAGGAATCTCAAAAACATCTAGCCGGCACCCCGGTCGTTCGGGTGGTCGTGAACAAGATCACCGACGCCAGCGAATCCTATTATAGCTACTACTGATCCGAAATTCAGAAATGCAGCTCCGCCGGGATAAATGCAGCGATTGTTGAAGCCGGTACGAAGTATTTTGCAATATCGGTTGTTTCGGTTTTGCCGGTCTCCGGCCGCACCCGCGACAGCGAAATCTTTCGACTCATAATGCCGAGTAAACATCGCCGATCGGCGTCGAATACACCCGACCCTGAATTGCCGGTGGTGGCGACATCGGCAATCACCGTGTTGAACTTTCTCACATTGATAGGAAGTCGCTCAGGCGCCATGACGTGAGAGCGGGCGGTAGCCCCCGGAATCACGGTAATTATTCTCTCTCCGGCGGTCGGCGCGTTGCTGCAAAGCGGATTGCGACGAAGACTGAGGCGGAGGGGTAGGCGGCTTTCATCGACGGACAGGAGGGTGAGGTCGGTCGTATCAAGCGAACCCTCTTTGACAATCAGGGTCGGATATTCTTGGCCTCCGATCGCGACTTTTGGCCGTGTCAGCCAACCGGTTCCGACTACATGGGCAGCCGTGATAAACAAGCCCTTCCCAAGGTAAATGCCAACGCCCGGCCAGGACTGGATCGGCGTGCGATGAATACTGACCGCGTACACAAGAAGCGCATCGTCGGGAACCTGTGCATAGCCAGCACGGACCGACGCCATGAGCACAAGCGCGAAGCAGAACAGCAGAAAGGTGCGCATTCCTGGGCCAACGGTTTAAGAAGAAATCAGACTCGGTTTAGTGGAGGCCTATTCGGCTCCGCAACGGACTACGATACGCCGGTAAAGAACTTCCTATCCGCCGGCGCCACTGCGGCGATTAGGTCACGGATAAACTGGTCCTGAAGCCTGTAAGAGGCTTCGGCTGGAATGCCAATTGTCGAAACTCTAACCAGGGCTCCATCGGGAATGATTCCGCGTAGCCCGTATTTGATCCTGACAAGCTGACGATCAACAACACCGGTTGTGATGTCGTTGCCAACCCTCATCCAATAGCTGATCGGTTCAAATCGTGATTCGCGTTCGGCGGTCAACCGAGTGACCTTGATGGGCGGCGCATCATTGCGATAAGACACGGTGGCGTCGGTTTTTTTGGAAACCCGAAAACCAGCCGCCGTGTAGCACATCTCAGGTCGATGCGCTTTCAATCGAAAATTCTGCACAGGTCCGTAGGCCACCATCAGCATCACGATATTTCCGTGCCCGTCCGTGTAAGTTCGGCCCACCTCCTGGCTATAAAGTCGAGAATATGGGTCTGGTTCGACGTAACCTTCCGGATCAGCCGGCGTCACCGGGCTACGGTCGGGCACCAACGTCCATGTCCCGAATTGCTTGGGAATGACCGTCTGGAGGTCAAGCGAGGCTGAGGCCCGCGCCATCAATTCCCGTGGCGCCAGAACTTCGGCAAGTATGGCGGAGCCGAGAAGCGCAATCGACACCAGTATGATTTGAACTCTGCTTACCTTCATCATCATAAACTCGCCGAATCCATCTAACGCGGATCCAAATCAACCGCGAAAGTCGGAAATCTACCATTTCAGTGAGCGATCCGCGACCACAATATCGTCACGGCGATCAGCAGCAAGTAGCCTCGAAATTAACATAAATAAGCAAATTGCAGGTATAACGCTGGGGTTTCTTCCGGGGCTCGGGATATAGAACCCGTTACGGTGGGTCGCAATCGGCTAATCTTGGGAATAGCGCCGTCCGCTGCTGCGGGCCAGAGTAAACACAATGGAGGGTTTTCGGTGGAAAGACTAGGTTTGGCGGAAACCTGCCGCGCGACATTGATCATAGGCTTTTGTGCAGTGGCAATGCTCGGATGCAGCAAGAAAAACACCGAGAGCTCTTCTCCGAGCGGGCAGGTGGTCGCTCATATCGGCAACGAGGATGTGACTACACAGGAGCTCGAAAATGAATTTCGTTTGGTCAACGTTCCACCGGACAAACAAAAGGACCCTGCGCTGGTGAAACAAGTGTTGGGCGAACTCGTTTTGCGCAAGTATTTGCTGCAGCAGGCGCTTGCTGCAAAACTCGATCGCGAACCAAGCGTGCTGTTGGATCTTCTGAGGGCCCGGACCCAGGTATTGTCGAATGCCTATCTCTCTCGGACGGTCGCCGCCAAACCTATAAGCCAAGCGGACATCGATAAATACATCGCCGACAATCCGTTAAAATTTGCCGACAGACAGCTGGTGTCAGTCGAGCAGATTGTCTTTCCGATCGGATCAAACGCCCAGGCGGTCGTCGACGCCAGCAAAGACTTGAAGTCGCTGGATGAGGTCGATCAAAAGCTGAACTCAATGAGCGTGGCGCACAACCGCTCGATGGGCGGGATCAACACGGCTGACATCCCAAAGCAGTTGTTCGATGTCATTCAGGCAAAAAAGGCCGACGAAGTCTTCTTCATACGCTCGGGTCCCAACGGCGTATTTTTCAAAGTGACCGGAGAGGACCCCCGACCACTTGCGGGTGAGGCGGCGGCCAATTTCGCCCGTCAGCTCATCAGGGCTGATCAATTGAAGGCAGAAGTCGGCATCGCTTCGGTCGCTGCCAATCTGGAAGCGAAATACCAGGGTGACTACGCCAAGATCATGAGTGGCGAGGGCACATCAAGCGGAAAGAATTGATTGCGGGATTGGATTTCTAAGACCGGCTGTTAGGAGCATGACGACATTTTTTGATGTGGTAACAGTGACTTGCTTTGCGGGACTTGTCATCGCGTTTTTCCGACTGACGGATCGTGATGCGAGAACGCTGGTTCGTCTGCTGCCTGCCGGAATCGTGTTTGCCATAGCCAATCAGGTTGGTAATGCAGGTGGATTCGGTCTCTCGCTAGGTCTGATTGTGGCCGGCATTGGCTATGCTATTCTGATATTACGAAAATGAGCATGTTGTTGATATCCCTCGGAGAAATGCTAGGCTCTGCCGTGGCGCCTAAAAACTGGCTTCTGCGATGACTTATTCGGACGCGGTACAGGTGATCAGAGCATCCGTAGTGCCTCGGCTGTTATGGCCGGCGTTGCTCGCTGGGTCTTTCCTTGCGGCCTATACCCCTACGATTCGAAGTCTGATTGACGGACCGTGGCAGACCGAACAAGAAGGTCACGGGCCTCTCATTATTGCGGCCTCGGCTTGGCTTGTTTGGCAATCGCGACAAAAATTGAAGACCGCAGTAGTGGCTCCGGCCCCCGTCGTCGGTTGGTCAATGCTGTTGTTCGGCCTTTTTACAATGTTTCTGGCCCGGACCCAGGGCGTCCTGACATTTGAGGCGCTCTCTGTCCTCCCGGTGATCGTCGGATGCGTCCTCCTATTAGCGGGATGGCCGGTATTGCGGATACTTGCGTTTCCGATTGGCTTCTTATTTTTTGCCGTGCCGATGCCCGACTGGGTCATTGACGCGGCAACGGTTCCGCTCAAGGTCTTCATCTCGAATGTTGTAACGCGCGTGCTCTACGCAGCCGGTTATCCCGTCGCACAGAACGGCGTCATGATCATGATTGGATCCTATCAAGTCCTGGTCAAAGATGCTTGTTCTGGCATGAATTCAATCTTTGCGCTGTCAGCAATCGGGGTTTTCTACGTTTACGAATTTCGCTGGGACACAAAGATTCGCAGTCTCATTCTTCTGGCGGCGATCATTCCCATAACGATCGTGGCGAACTTCATTCGGGTCGTCGTGCTGGTCCTGATCGCATATTACGGTGGCGTGGATTTGTTAGAGGGTACGTTGCACAACTTTACCGGCATCGCGCTCTTCGTGGTGGCCGTAGCTCTGCTATTTTTGTTCGATGGCTTTTTGGGTCTTTGTTTTTCGTTGATCCGGCTCTTGCGAAACGCAAGCCCTTCTCTGATTTCCAAAACTTGATTGGATGCCATTCGGATTCGTTGCCGCGCGGATTCATTCCACGCGGACGTATCCGCTTGGCGATCGCGGATCGCTCCCTGACCGTGCATCGCAAGAAAATCGATCCGTGAATGCGCGCTGTGACAGGCGATCAAAGGCGGCAATTGCACGAAGTCGGTCGCGAGAGGCGCGACACCGATTGCTTTCACGCAAACTGCAGATCGACTTGTTGGGCCTCGAAACTGCGCGATTGAGCCGTATCGATTTATAAAAAAATCTTAGTTTTAGATTAGTTAAAACCAGAAGCGTTCGCTAACAAATCCCTAAGCATCATCGGAAGTTCAATGGCCTTAGCGCGCGGATGGTCGGGACCTGCGAGATTTTTTGTGTATTCTTTTGCTCAAGAGAAGCTGGGTGTTGACAGCAGGAGATTGTCATGAACGTTCGGGCGACGTTAGCAGCAACTATCGCGATTGCGGGATCCCTCGGCCTTGCTACAACCCAGGCGAACGCCTTGGCCATTGTAGCAGGAACCGGCTGGGTAGAAGATACAGTTAATGCGGTGAATATGCCATCTACCGATTCGCCGGTGACATTCACGGTAGCATCGGGTCATAGTGATATTTTCTCGCTGACGGATGCTTTTGTACCCGGCGATGTCTATTCCGTCACGAGTGGGGGCCAGACCACGATTTCCACCTTCACATCGTATCCGGGAACATTCCAACTCGGCCTGGGTGCTTCACCCACCACCTACGACGCCGCATGGGCGAACAATGCATATAGCCACTTGCAAATAGGGTTCGGCGCAGGAACCTATTCGCTGTCGATCGAAGGTAACGGAGCCGGGGGACTGCCTGCTGGCTTTGCCATTCGCCTCGATTCCGGGACGCTAACTGTTGGAGCAGTTCCGGAGTCGTCGACCTGGGCGATGATGGTCCTTGGTTTTGCCGGAGTTGGTTTCCTGGCGTATCGGAAGAAATCAACGCCCTCACTGAGGCTGGTGTGATCTGCCCACGTTGACAATGGGAACAAAAAAGGGTCGCTCTTGAGCGGCCTCTTTTTTGCATATGCTCGACAAAATTTTCGACGTGTGAGAGTGGGAACTGTTTTGAGTTCGGGAACTATCATCCGTCGCCGGGCTTAAAAAGACCGAGACGTTTTCGTCAATTCTCGGTCGTCTCGATTTGATCGGCCATTTAACGAAAAGTTTAATGCATCGGTCGTAGTTTGGCCAAGCCTTTGTGAGGAAATGATTTCAGAACGTCGATAGGATGATCCCAATGATCCCGTTGTTCGCAATATAGCTCACGGTCTTCATTGTCGAATTTGGCGCGGGCTATGGAACGCGCGCCCATGTTTCTCGCAAGAGGCGTATGCAGAGCCTGCGGTGAGATCGAATGCGAAGCAGCGTCATTAGAACCGTCTACATCTCGATTCTCGCACCAGTCATGGTCGGTTGGGTGTGGATGCTCGTCGATTTCGCCTGGTGGGTAATCGGTTTTTGAGTGGACATCGGTTTTTGAAGTTCCCGCCAAGACTGGTTTTCCGTCCGTGATTTTTTATCGCGCTAGCGAATGGGCTGTTTGGTACAGAAAGCAGGCTTTCGCTTCGTTTCGCGATGCCTGAGCTTGCCCTCGCTGAGTTTTCAGCTCGAGTGACATTCCGGTAGCGGCCGCAATTCAACGTGACCTCTCTCGACAGAGCAAAAGGATCGTCACGATCAGCCACGCAATGACCGGGCGCAGCTTCGCGCGCCTCCGGATGGCTGTACCACCAAACAAAAGATGTTCTGGGTTCGGACAGGCTTGGCAACAAGGACGGAGCTACCGTCGTTTAATCGCACCGACGGAGATCTCAGGCCCGACCTTGGGATGTTGCCGACTTCGCAGTTTTTCGCCGAAAGAGGGGATTTCATTTGGTACAAAAGGCCGCAGCCTGAAAGGCTGAGGTTGATCAGACCGTCATTTGGCGGGACCGAACCTGTCTTCGCCGTCATTTGCGATGGAAATTTCTGAAACGACGAGAAGGCCGATCCCGAAGAGGCGAGAAAACCGAACCGAGCACGATAGAAACTCGGCGTTGACATTTCCTGTGGCGGCGGCGGCTTATCCTCACCTGCACTGGAAAGCCACGGAGCGCTCACGCGCCGTTTGCGGTGAATGGTTCGCCATGCATCAACTCATTGGAGATGCCCGTTAAATGGACGTCCGCTTCCGAAATTACTATTGCAGAGTTCCCGATTAACCATATCGCGATTAACTATATCCTCAGATTTCGCTACGCGCGCGATGACCAAAAATTACGTCATATTGTTCAATTTTCTCATATACATGGCGAATTTTCGCATCGTTCCAAGCTGTGATTCATTACGGCACAGCTTAAATTTTCGCATCTATTGACGCGGAAACGGGCGCCGACGGGGTTGAACTTCATGAACGTTGGGGGTATTAATTCAAATAAGAAGTTATTTTGATCCATGTCGTACATAAATTCAGAGGGGTCGCATGATGCGGAAAGCTTTGGCTGCACTGGCATTTTCATCGGCATTGTTCGTTTGCGCACAGGCCAACGCGACCATAACGATCTCGCCGCCGCTTCTTGATCACCCGCTTTTGAACGCCGGCGAGACGTTCAATACGGCTCCGGCATCAGCAACTTTCTTTAGCTCTGCGCTAAATGCACAATTCACGTCATCCGGCGCGGTTGTTACGAGTGGGACGACCAGTACCAGTGCTGCGCCATGGGTCGGAGGTTTACAACAGACAGGTGGTTTGTTCATCGCGGGGCGTGACGTCACTCCGTATTTGTCGATTGGCGGCGGTGCATCGGAAACCATAACTTTTGCGCACGGTACCGCTGCA
>Ga0182030_10000526_pt1 | contig 72718 bp, 61 predicted proteins | sample 812S3MmetaG_FD_121299 | JGI IMG/M metagenome (GOLD analysis project Ga0182030, IMG submission 121299) | Permafrost microbial communities from Stordalen Mire, Sweden - 812S3M metaG (Illumina Assembly) | ecosystem: Environmental > Terrestrial > Soil > Wetlands > Permafrost | place: Sweden...
AGATAACTTCGGTTGCCGTGACGCCGAGTTTCGCGAGCTTATCGGGTTGCACCCATACACGCAACGCATATTGCCCACCGAAAACCTGCACACGCGATACGCCGTTGACGCGCGCGATTTGGTCTTGAAGGTTGATGATGGCGTAGTTGGTGAGGAAATCCTGGCTTAGCTTGCCGCCCGGCGAATTGATAGCGACGAGCATGAGCGGGGAGGTCAGTGCCTTTTGCACAGTGAGACCCGCTGTTGTTACTTGGGCTGGCAACTGCGACTGGGCCTGGTCAACGCGTAGCTGGGCTAGTACCTGGTCGATATTTGGATCGGTCTTGACGTCAAAATCGACGAACAGCTGAACTACGCCATTGTTGGCGCTGACGGAGTCCATGTAGATCATGTTGTCTACGCCATTCATCTGTTGCTCGATAGGTGTAGAGACTGCCTGGCTCACGGTCTTGGCATCCGCGCCGGGATAAGTGGCCGTAACAAGAATCTCCGGCGGAACGATGTTTGGATATTGTGAGATCGGCAGCGTCAGCATCGACACGGCGCCAACTACAACAGTGATGATGGCGATGACAATGGCCACGATGGGCCTGCGGATGAAGAATTTTGACATGACTTACCGCCCTGCCGATGGGGCCGCCTGGGCAGTGTTTGCGGCATGAAACTCGCCGGGCTGCGGATTCACGGGCGCGCCTTCGCGGAGCTTCTGAAGATTGTCGATGATGACGTTAGAACCAGAGGGAAGTCCGCTTGTGACGACCCAGCTATCGCCGTACTGCGGACCGAGGGTCACGGTATTTACATGAACGGTGTTATTCGCAGCGACGGTGAATATCTGCTCCTGACCCTGAAATTCGGTCACCGCTATCTGCGGAATAAGAATTGCACCGTGAAGGATCTGAGTCTCAGCTTTCACCCTTCCAAATTGACCGGGACGAAGTATGTTGCCCGGATTCGGGAAAGAGGCAGCTATGCGAATCGCTCCGGTCTGCGTGTTGAGCTGCCGATCTACAAATGCCACATAGCCCTTATGCGGATAGACTTCACCATTCGAAAGTGTCAATGTCAGAGGGATCCTCGACGCCCCATGAAGCAAGTCACTACCGCCGGCGCCTGCGCGTTTTGTCAGTGCAAGATATTCGCTGTCACTTATCGAGAAATAGACCTTGATCGGATCGAGTTGCGAAACTGAAGTAAGCACGGACTGGATACTTACAAGATTGCCGACCTGGGTTGTAGCCTGGCCTGCGACGCCAGTTATCAATGATCGGACCTTGGTAAAGCCGAGATTGAGATTGGCCGTCGCCACCGCGGCCTCTGCTGTCCTGACCGACGCCTCCGCTTGAGCCTTTACTTGAATCTCGTTGTCGAGTTGGCTTCTGGCAATGGCGTGCGCTTCAGCCAGTGGCGTGTCGCGATTCACGTTGATCTGTGCGAGAGCAAGCTGCGCTTGCGCTTGCCCGAGCTGGCCTTGCGCTTGTTGAAGAGACGCCTCAAAGGGGCGAGGATCGATCTCGAAAAGCACCTGATCCTTTTGGACCTGAGAACCCTCGCGATAATCCTGGCGGATCAGATAGCCGTTCGCCTGGGGCTGGATTTGCGCGTTGACGTAGCCGTCGAGTGTGCCGACCCACTCGCCGGTCAAAGGAACATCGCTCTGCTCAGCCTTTACGATGGTCACTTTCATGGCCGGCCGCGCTGCAGAGGTCGTGGCGCCCACACCCTTGTCGCAACCTGCGAGGAGCCCCGCACCCAACGCCAGCGCTCCCGCATAGGCAAGAAGCATCGTGTGGTCGAGAAGGATACTTCCAGCCCGTTGTCTTTGTCGCACAGCCATACTCATTCTCCAGTCAAGCGTGAAAAAGATGTTCTCAGCAGGGGATGTTCGCGCCGCGAAAAACACGAATGCGTGTTCAGCTTTGATGAGCCAGCGGAGATGCCGGATTCACAAAGTCATCGTGATCCGCCAGCGCCAAACGTGAACTTTACCGCCGCATCCCCTATAGATGGCCCATTTTGCTCAGGCGGGACGGACTGACGGGAGATATCTTCTGGGTCCAGACGGACAACAATCGCGTTTAGCCCCGGGCTGCGTGGTTGGGAGGGCGCGAGCGCAGTGCCGACGAGACGAGATAGCACAGTATCGGGGATATTGCTGCTGCCGTAGAGCGAAAGGAATCGCCGAACATGGAATGGGAAGATCGGAAGAACACCTTCAGGTTCGCGCGAGAGCGGGAGCCTGTAACAGACGCCGCACCATTTGAATCATTCGCGTACTGATCCTGATCGTTTTCAGAATGGTCGGGGAGAGAGGATTCGAACCTCCGACCCCCTGGTCCCGAACCAGATCAGATCATTTATTGAAACCTATTGAATTTGAGTGAAAATAAGTTACTTTGATTGAACCGTTTACCGATGCCGCGTCGCCCTCCGTTGATCGTTGTGGCTCGTGGGCGCTTTGACAGCTACAACTTCGACTACATCGATGAGTCCCGCCGTGTCCCGCTGCATCCGAACGAGAAAGGTGCATCTGAGGGGCTAACCGAAACTCATGCCCGCAAGGAGGACTCTAGAGACAAGTCTGGAGATGGTCCTCCTTCTTCAGGTAGTAGATTTTGCCGGAAACTAACGATCAATGTGTGTCAGAAAATGGGGAGCCGCTCACAGGCATGCGTCCTGTGCGGAATACTTCGCGTGCCTTTAGTTCGAATCCGCGAATGAGGATCATCGTATGATACAGCTCAAGAGCCAACCCCTTAGAAACTGCCTTTGTACACTCGATGTTTTGCGATGAATTCATGAGAACACCAAAATCCACTTCTTCAGTAATTGTGTACGGAGCGTGGCAGAAAGTCACTGGACGAAATAGCGAGAACCTCCAATCATTAGAACGGCAATCAACAGAAGAACAATTCCGGCAACAAAAGCACGATAGGTCGTTGGGGGCATTAGCCTCCATTCTCCGGTCAGGATGCCGGCCAGTTGGCCGCTCAGCACCATGGTTATCATGAATACCGCATAGCCGATGGACACACCCAACGTGCCAAGATAGGTCGTACCGCTGCTGTAGAGAGCAATGCCTCCCATCCAGAGCAGCGCCGAGAGAACCGGGAACGCGCCTTCGGAAATGCTTCCACGGAACAAGCCCCAGCTTCGATTTCGTGAAATTAGATAAACGGCGTAGGCGATGTTTGCAATCGAGCCGCCGAGCAATGCAATGGGCCATACGGCGAATGGTGCCATCGACGGGCTTCCGCCTCGCGCCTCGACAAGGGATGTGATTGGGTCGCCGTAGGCGAGTGCGACGTTGAGCAGCGAAGCCAATATCCCTGAGCCTACAGTTATACCGAGCGAGATCGAGTAAGCTTGCCGCGTGAATGCCACTTGCCGCATTGCAACTTGTTGTATTTCGAACCCCGCATTCCGGCCCCGCAACTTTGCTTCATTCTCGCGCAGATACCCACTGCGCGCACAAAGCCATGCGCCGGCAAACATTGCCAAAGTCCCACCCAAAATCAGAAACCCGCTCGAATTCAACAATTCTGAACGATGCAGGAAGATCAAAGGAAGAAGTGTTCCGAAAGCGGCACCAATGCTGTTCAGGACTGCCCCGGCTACGGCCAGCCCCAGCCTGTGTACAGAGATCCCTGCGCCGAGTTGAGCGAATCCCCAAAAAGTGCCAAGCAGGAATGGAAACAGGACTTCGCGGAATGAGACAGAGGTATAGATTTCACGCAAATGCGGCAGCATTGTGAAAGCCAGAGTGCACGGCACAAGAATCAAAGAGAACAGCGCATAGAAAAGCCAAAAGTTCTCCCACTTCCACCGACGCGCCCATTTCAATGGCCACATACTTACGCCGACACATAATCCAGCGGTCACCGTCAACAGAAATCCGATCAGGTCCCTCATGCATGTCACCGATATTTCGGGTTAACACGTTGCAAACATATACGTTCAGTGGCTAAGAAATTGAATAAGCAGCAAGGCAGCGCAAGCCGGCAATTCGAATATCAAACATATCGCGGAACGTGATAAAGGAAGGGAATTCCCAACGTCCCTTGTATGAATGTGGGGCCAGCATTGTCAAGATCATTCAACATATTGAAAGGAAAAGCGGCAATCTTTGTCTCTGCGGTAGGTCTTCCTCTGAAACAAAGAATGGTGGAGCGGGAATTCCGGAAACTGCCGGCGATTGCGGGAATCCGGCCAGTTCGTCTGTACGATCCGTGTCACACCGCAGCTACTCTGGCAATCGCCGCTGGAGCGTCGGTGAAAGACCAGCTTCCATTATCATCGGGTCCGATTCATGCCACTGGAGCACTTCCGCCGATCCCCAAACAACATTCAAAATCCGTAATCCCTGCCTAACTCATCGAGTCCGCTAAAAACGCCTGCGTCTTCCTTCTCGTGCGTTAATCGAAAACGCCTCGGAGAAGAGACGCAACTTCTTGCAGCATCTGGGTCGAGGCGTTTCCGATGTATCCTAGCCAGAATTAGCCTAGGACTGCATTTCGTGGCAATTGTACCCGTGATTTTGCGTCAACTACGGGCGTTTCGCAAAAAACCTACGTCGCGAAACAGGTGCCGATCGACAGTGATCGAGGGACTGCGCATCTCGGCCTATGTTGTTACTTGCCTCCGGCTTTCGCTATCCGGGTAGTCGATGGACTGCGATCGGGCTGAAACCAAGACCATACGACGTAGGCACGTTTAATAGCGCGATTTGTCAGGTCGATCAAGGTAGTGCATTTTAGAATAGAGCGATGGCGAATCAGAAAGAATTGGCAAAACTGGCGGGCGTATCCGCTGGTACTGTCTCCAATGTTGTTAGCGGATCGAAAAACGTAAGCGATAGGGCGCGGCAAAAGGTCCTGGAAGCGATCCGAAAGGTGGGATACCGTCCGAATTTGATTGCGCGCAGTTTAAAGACCAGCCGGACGAAAACGCTTGGCATCGTCGTTCCGTCGCTAACCTTCTCGTTCTTCCCAAAGCTCATCCGTGGTGCACAATTTGCGGCTCGCGAACATGGCTATTTGCTCATTGTGCTCGAGTCACAGGATAACGAGGCGCTTGAACTCGAGTCGATTGCGTTACTCGATGCTCAGCGAGTTGATGGTCTCTTGCTTATTTCGGCAGCTACCAAACGGCAGGGTAGAGCCAATCTATCGCGAACTCCATCTGGCCCTCCAATCGTGTACCTCGATCGTGTCCCGTATGGACTCGAAGCCGATTCGATTGGTGTGGACGGCTGCGCGGGCGCGGAGATGGGCGTCGCCCATCTTTTGCAGAGAGGCCATCGCGAGATTGCGATTATTACGGGTTCGCTTGCGCTTTCATCTGAGCGAGAGAGACTCAGCGGGTATCGACACGCACTGGAGAGGAAGCGAATTAAGGTGAGGGACTCACTCATATGGCAAGGGACGGAAGCATCTGAGATTGGGCGAATATGTCTTGATGGTCTGTTGCGATCAAAGGCGAAACCTTCGGCGCTCTTTGCCACAAATGGCGGCGTCGCTCTGGAGGCTCTCGGGAGCATTTATGCAGCTGGTATGAGCACGCCTGAAGATCTCGCATTCGTGACTTTTGATGAGATCGCTGCTGCAGATTTCTTCCAACCGGCCATAACTTGCGTGGTCCAGCCGACCTTCGAGATGGGACGCCGTGCTGTGGAGCTCTTGCTCGAACGGATTAATAACGGCGCTGCCCCGCGAGAGTTCAAAAAGATACTGCTGCCCCCGAAACTTGTGGTGAGGGCGTCTTCCAGTCTAAAGCTTGGCACTGGAGTGAAGGAGGAGGCGTAAATGCGGATGTGTTCGATCAGCTTCAGAAGAAGCGTCTTAAGATCGTAGGCCTAGCCGTTGCCAACGGCAGAATTCTAGCGTGCAAGGCCAGAGGATATTCCTGTCAACACTCCTTTGGAATGAGACGAATCAATAAAATCGATTTGCTTAAGGAAAACTGCGCTGTTTAGCGACTGATTGTGGGCCGAGGGATGCTGCCGTCCCTAATACGGGGGTTCAGCATGAATTCTCGGCCAGTATCGAAAGCAGGAGGGTGCGAAAGAAATGTCCCAGCCTGGGGAAGCGAAAATAGGCAATACGTCACGACTCATACCGCATGCCCTCAACAAAGTAAGCGCCATTAGCGTGAATCCTAGATAAATGTAAACAGCAGATTCTTCACCCTGAGACATGTTCCAACCTCGACAATAATTACCGCATCTTCTCGGCCGGAACCGAACAGAAAAGGCGTTCTGATTTTTCACCGAAGAAATGCCTCGCAAAAAAACTTATTGACAGCGTTCGGAGGTGAGAATTATCGTGTCTGCGACTCAGAATGAGACGTCTCACTAGCGACAAAATGAGACGCCTTGCAATTCAATGTCGCTTTTTTCGAGCTGGGAGGCTCTCAAAATGAGATCAAGAACATCAACACTGGTCTTGACGCTTTGTGTCGGAATCACACTATCGCTTGGGTTCATTTTGCCCGCTCAAGGGCAGAATGCAACCGGTTCGATTGTGGGAACAATCACGGATTCCAGTGGTTCCTCAGTATCCAATGCGCGTGTGACCGTGCAGAATATGGCTACGCAGGAAACCCGCGAAGTTACTACGCAGGGATCGGGGGACTTTACGGTACAGCTCCTCAATCCGGGGAACTACTCTGTGACGGTTGTTGCCGGTGGTTTTGAGCAGGAAGCCAAGACGGGTATCGTCCTTCAGGTAGGCCGAACGGTTAGAGCGGATTTCGCCTTACGGGTTGGCACTGAAACCCAGAGTATAACGGTCAAAGCGGATTCATTGACCCTCGACACCGATTCCGCACAAGCCGGCCAAACGATTGTGGAAAATCAAATTACACAACTCCCGCTAAATGGTCGCAATTTCACCGATCTTCTCTTTCTTACGGCCGGCGCTGTCCAGTCGTCAGGCGAGCAGAACCAATACCGATATGATTCCGGTGGCGCAATAAGTCTTCAGGGATCACGAAACGGCTCAACCGGGTATACCATCGATGGCACATCAATCATGGACTATGGATATGACACGCCAGCATACCAAATCTCATTGGATGCCATCCAGGAGTTCAATGTCCAGACCGCTAACTACTCCGCCGCGTATGGTTATAGCGCCAATCAGCTGAACATGAGTTCGAAGCCCGGGACCAATCAATATCATGGATCAGCCTTTGAATACATCCGCAATAGTGCAGTAGACGCAGATAACTATTTTCTGAGATCAGCCCAGCCACTGCGCCAGAACCAGTTTGGGTATTCGCTTGGAGGACCGGTATGGATACCCAAAATATATAACGGGCACAATAAGACATTCTTCTTCGCAAACTACGAGGGACAACGTATTCGACAGACCGCCGTTATCTCAGGAGTCGTTCCTGCCAATGCCGATATGATAAACGGCGTCTTTCCTTTTCCTGTGTGGGATCCGCTGACAGGCCAAGACTTTCCAAATAATACAATCCCCGCTAACCGTGTTTCACGGTTCGGCAAATACATTCAATCAAACCCAACTCTTTGGTTTCCATTGCCGAATGTAACTAATTCCTCAAGCGCAATCAATTATGTCGCTGGCGCTGGGGCACCGACAAATGTGGACCAGCAAAACTATCGAGTGGACCAGCAGTTCGGCTCCAAGGATTCGCTCTTTTTCAGGGCCGCAAAGTCCGACATAAATTTGATTACGCCTGCGCTCAGCTCCCTATCAGATATCGAAACACTACAGACAGCCCGAAACTACACGCTCGTGGGCACTCATATGTTCACTCCCACGCTGATCGATCAGCTTCGCGTCGGCTATCTGGAAGCCCAGGCCATACGTGACCCAACGCCAATAACACCTGCGGCCTACCAGGCAATCGGTTTTACAAATCTCCTCGATATGTCGACCGCAGGCTACCCCGTGATAAATTTCGCTACTTATACGAATCCCAATCTGCCAAATGTTGTCAATGCGACAACGCCGTATACAGGCGCCGGAGGGCCGAACAACACGCCGACGAGCAGTCTGCAAGCGCTATGGGATATAGAGGATTCCTTATCCTGGACAAAGGGTAAGCAGTCATTCGATGCGGGGTTTGGCATGCGAAACGTCATGTACCAGATGCTGAATATCACCACAAGCCCAATGGGTTATTACGATTTCGATGGAGAATTCTCAGGCAACCAGATCTCTGACATGCTCTTAGGCAACCCATACCAAGTTGATTCCTTCCAGACGGGTCCCTTGGGAAATAATCTAATAGGCCCAAACCCTCACATGAAATTCGCAAGCTATGCGCCCTACGTAGAAGATGACTGGAAGGCGCTCAAGAATCTAACAATTAACGCTGGGCTTCGCTATGAATTTGCGGCTGTGCCTTACGAGGAGCAGAATTCGCTCGTTTGGTTCGATTCCGAGGCACCTGGCGGGGGACTGTTCGTTGCGAGTAAAGCAACCGTTCCATATGGAGGCGGCATTTACTATTACAAAGGTATGCGTGGGCCTGGACCTGCGCCCAAAAACGATTTTGCGCCTCGCATCGGTCTTTCGTTCAGACCATTCAACAATGACGATACGGTTGTTCGCGGCGGGTGGGGGCTCTTCTTCGATACCTCCCAAATGAATGAGTTTGCTTATTCGACGACGAATTATCCATATTACCTGCTAGGCCAGCTTAACTCCGCTGTCGGAGAACCCCTAATCGAAACCGACACTTTAATGCCCCCGGCTCCTGCAGCAACTGTCACCCCCTATACCACCACGACAGCGCCAGTAGCTGCAGAGAAACTTCAGAACCCTTACGTGGAGAGTTATACCTTCGATCTTCAGCACAGACAACGCAAGTTTCTTAAAGATACCGTGATCGACGTTGGCTATCAAGGAAACAGGGGTATTCATTTAATGAGCCGGCAACAAGTCAACCAACCTACGCAGTGCATTCTTTCCCTGGGCTGTAATCCTGATACCACTTCTCCAGGATTCATCCCGAATGCGGATAGAAACCCATACTACAACATTCAAAATCGTCTGATCGTCGACCAATTCATCGGTTATTCCAACTACAATTCCTTGAACATTAAAGCTGAGCATCGCGGAGCTGACCTCACTCTCCTTACGGAATATACGTGGTCGAAGGTCATGGATATCAAGTCCAGCTCAGCCGCCGTGGGAGGAGACTCAGCAGGATGGGACGGTTTCCAGGACAACCACAATATCAAGGCTGACTATTCGCGAAGCGACTACGATATCGGTCAGCGCTTGGCCACAAGTGTGATAGTGAGCCTACCCTTCGGCCGAGGCAAAATGTTTGCGGGAGGCGCAAATCGTGCTGTCGACGGCGTAATTGGCGGTTGGCAGGTTGGAGGAATCTCAATCTTGCAAGGCGGCTTCCCGTTTACCATAGAAGCCACTGACATCGGCTTTGTCGATGGCTCCTATGCTTTGCGGGCAGATCAGGTTGGGAATCCGTACCCTTCAGGATTCCGCAAGGACCCCACCCAGTGGTTGAATACTGCGGCTTTCGCTCAACCTGCCCCAGGCTATTACGGAGATTCCTCACGTAACGCCGTACGCGCGCCTGGCGTGGAGCTGTTCAACCTTACCGCAGGCAAGAGTTTTAGAGTGAATGAGCGCTTCCAGATCCAATTACGCATTGAATCTTTCAATGCTCTAAACCATCCCCAATTTAATATGCCGGACCCAGAGGTCAATGATTCAACCTTCGGGGTAATAACTTCAGCAGGTCCTGCTCGTCAGAATCAGGGAGCCTTACGGGTTGAATTTTAGCGAGCCCTTTGATTGCTGACGGGCACGAGACGAATGCATCGTAATTTCTCGCTCTTTTCGCATACAACGCGAGAATAATGAGATGCGGGGTTGCGATGCATTCGTGCCTGATCAATAACTCACTCTTACTAAAGTCTGCATACCGGAGAAAGAGACGAATGAATCGGGCCGTTTTTTCAATCTGCTTGCTGGTAATTGCATTTGGAACGTTGAACTCTTGTTGGGCAGCGAGTGCGAATACTCCAAATCACGAGATAAGCCTGACAAGTGGCTGGCGGATCACGCAGGACGTACGTCAGCTAGGAGAGGAAAACGGATGGTACAAACCTGACTTTGCCGCCGATTGGCAGCCAATTGATCGGCTTGCCCACCTTCAGCTGCTTTTGGCGCATCAACCGTATTTCGGAAGGGATCTGCGATATTTCAATGAAGCGCCATGGTGGTATCGTCTGGAATTTGCCGTTCCTCCGTCCGAACAGAAGTCGGCTCTGCGAGCGACTCTTCGCTTCGAAGGGGTAGATTATTTCGCAAAGGTTTGGTTGAATGGAACCCTGCTTGGCGAGCACGAAGGCTACGCGGATCCGTTCACATTCGAGGTCGGCAATCTAATGCACGTGGACAAGCCAAACGTTCTCGTTGTGAAAGTGTCCTCTCCTTGGGATCAGAAGTATGAGAACCCATCCAGGCCGATCTTTAGCGTCGTGCGTAATTTGCTCAAAGGCTCATATGAGCACGCTGACACATTTGTGCAGAGAGATGTCAATCCTGTTGGTATCTGGCGGCCTGTAAAACTGATCTTCCATCAAGGAATTCGTGAAGCGGACTTCCCATCGGTCGCGTCGTCGCTCTCGGAAGATCAAAAGAATGCGAGTGCGAGGGTCGCTTGGCCTGTCTTCAACGACAACGAACCTGGCGAGGTTAGCTACGTTGTTCACATCAAGTCGGAAGAGAACGGGGCAGAGGTAGCCAGAAGCACCCAGCAAGTGCGGCTCGAGCATGGCTCCAATACGCTTGAGACAAAGATTGCAATCCCATCTCCTAAGCTATGGGACACCTGGGACCGAGGAGGCCAGCCTCTATACACAGCATCGCTTGAGATCCTGCAATCGGACGTTCAAAAGCTTTTCGGTTCAGTCACATTTGGCATTCGTACCGTTGAGCTTCGGCGAACCGCAGACGAGACTCGGTTCTTTATCAATGGCAAGCCAGTATATCTCCGAGGCGCAACATATTGGCCCGACCTTTATCTTTCTAATATGGACCGCGCCCGGTACGAGCGTGACATTCAGGCGGCTGTTCACGCAGGGATCAATGCGTTGCGCATTCATGTTCACACGGAAAATCCCGAGCTCTACGAAATATGTGATCGTATGGGCGTCGTCCTGCTGCAAGATAACGATCTGAATTGGGTATTTCCAACGGATTCGGAGTTCACCGACCGGGCCGTTCATCACTTCGGCGAAATGATCAAGATGCTCAGAAATCATCCCAGCGTTATTGCCTGGATCGCGATGAACGAGGCATCAATCTTCCCAAACGATAAGGGAGCAAAGGCTATATCGACCGCGCCTGGCCCGCAATTGATCGCCGAAGCAAAGGAGCTCGATCCGACTCGGCCCGTAATCAAAGACTCGATGGACAGCAAGGATATTGAAAGCGGAGATACCCACGACTATCGCGGTTCGCTGAACGGCGGTCGATCTCAATATATGGACATCTTTGGAAGCAAAACGACACTAGCTACCGAGTTCGGTGTCGACGCGCCACCCGCCGCTGCGAGACTCCGCGCCATTCCAGAAGTGGCAGATCGATTGAGCGATGTGCTGCCTCGTGTTGCTGAATTGCATGATTACCAGTACCACCTATTGAAATACTACATTGAGCATTACAGAATTCAGAAGTACTCTCCGAATGCTGGTTACTTTCTTTTTATGTGGATCGATTTCTCTCCACAGAGCTTCTATGGAGTTTATGACTATTGGGGTGCGCCCAAGGTGGAAGGTCTTGGGGGCGGCTTGCGCGCTCTCGATGAGAGCAATCAACCAGTCGGAATCTTCATGGAATACAAGGACGCGCCCGTGGCGTTGTACGCAGTAAATGATTCGTCGACCGATCTCGGCAAATGTGTCGCCCACTGGCACGTAAGCTCGTCAGAAGGAGTCGTCGTTGATAGCTCCCAAACTGTGCAGCTAGGTCCCGACTCTCATCAGAAGATCCGCGACCTGAATTTCGAAGTTAAGGAGGGAGAGAGTTACGAAATCACCCTAGATCTGCTTTCCGCTGAAGGAAAGCTCCTGGCTCACAATTCGTATCTCGACCCGTTTCATCCACAACCGCGGCCGAAGGGATATCCAGAACGCATTGACGATGAGTTGGGTATGCGACTTTGGTGGGCGGGTGAAAACGAATGAAATAGATGATCGGCTGATTTTCTGGCGGGCATTCCACGTCGGTTCTCGACAAATGCAAGAACTGGACCGTCAAGTACGGAAGGAACGAATTCGTTGTTTGTCGCGGCAAAATGGAAGACCACGGTGCAGCGATGCACTCTCTCTCCTGATCTTGTGGAACGACTTCAGCGATGCGATTTCAAGGAAAATTCTGCCTTGCAGCCAGGAACACTTTCTCGTCGTGCCGATGACAGGGGAGGATATACGCTCGGTTCCGGCGACTTTGCAAAACGGAGTGTGCAATGGAAGCCATTGTCATCTTACGGATGGGCAACAGATCGATCAGGTCATGCTGCAGCTGTTGTTAATGTGCCGACGCATTTGCAGCGTTTCAATTCCAGCAGGGCTTTGAGTGCTATGAAGACGGTTTGCCGAAGGCGGTTTGTTGCGGAGGGCTTTGCTGCACTCTTGATAATCGGCGCCAGTTCGGTGAGCGGCCATGCTCAAATTACGCCGGATGCAGGTTCCACGGCGTTGAAGCGAGGGGATTACAAGAGCGACGAGGAGTTCTATCGCAAGTCTCTGGCACAGTTTCCGACGTCGCCTGAGACATTCTCCAACCTCGGCATTGCCTTGCAAATGCAGGGGAAGTCCAGCGATGCAATTCACGCCTTTAAGCAGGCACTAATCCGAAAGCAGATGCCTCGCATATATGCCTTACTTGCAGAGGAGAAGTGTAAGGTACGAGATCTCGATGGCGCCCGACCGATGATTGAGAAAATCACCCGCGAGGATGTCCTTGACCAGACGATTCTGGCTATTATTGCTCCATGTTATCTCGAGCTTGATGATCCAATTGGATCAATTAGAGCATATAAGAGCCTGCTTTCGTATCATGATTATTTGCCTGATCTGGCGCTGATCCAATTGGCCAAGTCGTATCGGAAAGCAGGCCAATTCTTCTTTGGACTACTTTCTAATGCCCCGGACAATTCACTGTATATATCTACCATCAGAGAGGCGCGCGACAACGGGGTGCCCGATGCGCGAGGCGCATTCGAAGCCGCAGCGCGGTCGTCCTCCCATTTTCAACCCAACTTGGATTTTCTGGGTGCTGTTGCAAGGTGGCGTGAACATCCCCAGGACACAGCACTTCTCTATCTCCTGACCGTTTTAAGCAGCGAGCAGAGTATGCAACAGGTTGAAACCTGCGCCGAGACATACCCGACTTCACCTTATTTAGCCCAGCTCAAAGCAGAGATGCTTGCCGATCAGGGTCATGATGATGAGGCGGTCGCACAATACACAAGCTTGATGCGGACACACCCAGAACTTCCTGATCTTCTCTTTGACCTTGGCATGCTCTTTCGGAAAGAAAGGGAATGGGATAAGGCGCTGAAAGTATTTCAAAGACAGTTGGCAAAGGACCCGGACGACGAGCGAGGCGCTGCCCGTACGAGTGAGGCTTTGTTCCGATTAGGTAGATGGAAGGAACTAACGGACTTCCTATCAAGAAGAGTGGCGGCGCCAAATCCGCCTCTTTGGGCCATGCTTGACTTCGCTGACGCAAAGCAATTCTTGAATAGGCCTGAGCAAGCTATCACCACGCTCGAAGCCGCAGAGCAATCTTACCCCGCCGATAAGGTGGTTCATTATCGATTGTCGCGTCTGTATCGCCTAACGGGCAGAGCCGCGCAGTCGGAGAAGGAGCTCAAATTGTTTCACGCATTGTCGAATTAGGTCTCTGACCGTGTGATTGTGCGTCTTTTAGGCCGATCGAGGCTGCTCATGTTCACGGTTAGAGATGCACGAAAGACGCCGGACGTATAAAGCACTCGATTCGTAGCCAGAGAGATTGTCAAGTTCATAAATCAAGTCCGCTACTCGAATGCGCGGGTTGGGACGGCAGCGAGAGATCTTACGATGTGGAGACCATCAAAGAGCAGATCATATCAAGTGCTGGTTGTTGTACGCACATGTGACATTCTCGAACTCCTGTATAAGAGCGATAAAGCCCTCAATACCGCTGAAATATCGAATGTCACGAAGATATATCGAGGTTCAATCTACAGGATCTTGAGAACATCGGTGCACTGGGGATATATAACCCGGACTCTTAATAGACGATTCAATGTCAGACACGCAAAAAGCGCGAGAGCAAATCCGATCAGATCAGCCGTGGATCCGCTTCTGATCCGCCACCGCAACTAACGCAACATCCATTCACTCAATTCAGCCTGAAGGAGGAGGGAAATTAATGAGACGGTTAGTTTGGCTACTCTGTTGGTCCTTGGTTGTGATTGGTGTGCTCGGCTCGGGTCGGGGGGCAAGCGCGAGTTCTCGAAATCAGGAAATGAGTCTGACAAGCGGTTGGCGCGTCACACAAGACGTACGTCAGTTGGGCGAAGAGAATGGATGGTACAAACCCGATTTTTCGGGCGACTGGCAGCCGATCGACAGGCTCGTCCATCTCCAGTTGCTGATGGCGCCGCAACCCTATTTCGGCAGGAACCTGCGCTATTTCAACGATGCCCCCTGGTGGTATCGCACGGAGTTCTCGACGCCCCAGGTTGCGAGGTTGGCGACACTGCGATTCGAAGGGGTCGACTACTTTGCAAAAGTCTGGCTGAATGGTACGTTGCTCGGCGAACACGAGGGCTATGCCGACCCGTTCGATTTTGAGGTGGGAAAGCTTCTGCGCAAGGACCAGCCCAATGTTCTGGTAGTCGAAGTATCGTCGCCGTGGGATCATCGTTATGCTAATCCGAAAGAGCCTGTTTTTTCTGTTGTCCGCAATCTGCTCAAGGGCTCCTATGAGCATGCGGATACGTTCGTGCAGCGAGACGTCAATCCTGTCGGGATCTGGCGGCCCGTGAAACTGCTCTTCCACGATGCACTGCGCGAAACCGATTCGCCCGCTGTAAAGACCTCCCTTTCGAGCGACCAGCAGAAAGCCACTGTCAAGGTTGCTTGGACGGTCTTTAATGATGGTCCTCCGACGGATGTTGATTATGTTGTGCATGTCCGGTTGCACGACACCGAAAAGGACGCGGCGACGAACACCCGTTCAGTTCGGCTTCAGGAGGGAGCCAACACACTTGAACAGGCCACGGTCATCTCCACGCCGAAGTTGTGGACCACCTGGGACCGGGGCGGCCAGCCGCTCTATGAGGCCACAGCTGAGATCGCACATTCCGGCAACGCCAAACTTAGTTCTTCAGTCGAGTTCGGTGTGCGGACTGTCGAATTGCACAGAACCGCCAAGGAAGTTCGTTTCTTCATCAATGGAAAGCCGGTGTATTTGCGCGGCGCGACCTACTGGCCGGACCTCTACCTTTCAAATATGAACCGGACCCGGTACGAACGCGACATACAGGCAGCCCTTCGTGCGGGTATTAATGCGTTTCGTGTGCACGTGCACACCGAGAATCCCGACTTCTACGAAATCTGCGATCGCGCCGGCATCGTGGTTATTCAAGACAACGACCTGAACTGGACTTTCCCGACAGACACGCAGTTTAACTCTCGGGCCATCCAGCACTTCGGCACACTCGTCAAGCTTCTGCGAAACCATCCAAGCATCATTGCCTGGATCGCGATGAACGAGGTTTTTTGGGGACAGAAGGGTCTTGAGGACCTTACCAATGACTTCAAGAAGAGTGATGCGAAGGCGCTCGGAGCACAACTGACTGCTGAAGCGAACCGACTCGATCCCACGCGACCCGTCATCGAAAATTCCGGGATCTCCAACGATCTCGCAAGCGGGGATACCCATGATTACCGGGGCTCGCTGAATGGCGGCAACTCCACGTACTTCGATATCTATGGAACCCCGGAAGATGGTTTTGGAAGCCCACCGAATTTAGTGACCGAATTCGGCGTCGATGCCCCGCCGGCCATCTCCAGCCTGCATGCTATCCCCGAAGCCGCAGCGCGTTTGAGAGATGTGTTGCCGCATGTTGCCGAATTGCACGATTACCAGTATCGCCTCCTTAAATACTATATCGAGCACTATCGGATCCATAAGTATTCGCCGAATGCCGGTTATTTCCAGTTCATGTGGATCGACTTCTCTCCGCAGAGTTTCTACGGTGTCTACGACTACTGGGGCGTCCCGAAGACGGAAGGACTTGGCGGAGGATTACGGGCGATGATGGAAAGCAATCAACCCGTCGGGATCTTCATGGAACATACCACCAAACCGTTCGCCCTCCATGCAGTCAACGATTCGCTTGCTGACCTGGGGAATTGCGTCGCCCACTGGCGCGTGACATCTTCTTCTACCGAAGTCGTCGCGGAAGACTCGCAACCGGTTCGAATAGGTCCTGACAGCGGACAGAAGATTCGCGATTTCACCTTTCCCATGAAAGAGGGCGAGACCTACACTGTGGAACTCGATTTATGGTCCGCCGACGGCAAGGTTCTAGCGCACAACGTCTATGTCAACCCATTTCAACCGCAACCGCGCCCGAAAGACTATCCGGATCAGATGGACGACGAGTTAGGAATGCGGCTCTGGTGGGCGGGTGAAAAATAACTAGGCGTTCTGCCGATTCGCTTATGAAGGAGGACCAATGAGACTGACCGCTGCCACCATGAAAGCGATTAGCGCCATCCTGTTTATGATGACGATTGCCACCGCTGCGGATGCCGCTGTATCGCATGCGAACTTCGGCAGATTGCCAGATGGCTCGCCTGTGACCGTATATACGCTAAATAGCGCACATCTGGTGATGCGTATCATGACGTTCGGCGCTCGCGTGGTGTCGATTAAGGCACCCGACCGGAATGGCAATATGACCAACGTGGTCCTTGGGTACGACAATCTTGAAGACTACATCAAGGACAACAAAACCTACTTCGGTGCAGTGCCCGGGAGGTATGCCAATCGCATCGCCAACGGCATTTTTAGCTTGGAAGGCAAGGAGTACCACTTGAGCATCAACGAAGGTACTAACACCCTCCACGGTGGAAGAGAGGGTTTCGACCGTCGCAATTGGGCGGGCAAAGAAGTTGCCGACGGCGTGGAGTTCACTCTGGTGAGCCAGGATGGCTATCAGGGTTTCCCAGGTAGGCTCGCCGCGCGTGTACGCTACATACTCCACGGGAACAAAGTCGTGAGCCGCTACAGCGCCACTACTGACAAACCCACGGTCGTCAATCTGACCAACCACGCGTACTTCAACCTCTCGGGCGCGGGCAATGGCACCATCCTGAATGAGAAGCTGACCATTTTTGCCGACAAGATGACGCCAGTGAACTCAAAGCTGATTCCCACGGGTGAGCTAAAGTCGGTTGCAGGTACGCCGTTCGACTTTGTTCACCTCGAGATCATCGGCTCTCGCATTAGCGCCGACGATGAGCAGCTCAAACTCGCCCGAGGTTACGACCACAACTGGGTCCTCAATGGCAAGGAGGGAACGCTACATCCGGCCGCGCAGGTATACGATCCCGGTAGCGGCAGAGTGCTCAAGGAAGAAACAACCGAACCGGGTGTTCAGTTCTATACCGGCAACTTTCTCGACGGGACGTTCTACGGGCCGGGTGGCAAGTACGGCTTCCGCAGCGGGCTGTGCCTTGAGACACAGCACTTTCCGGACTCACCCAATCAACCCTCCTTCCCGAGCACCGAGCTCAAGCCGACCCAGACTTATTCGAGCGAAACCACCTGGACCTTCACGGTCGAGAAGTAACATCGGCTGCATTTGATCGTAGACTTGTCTTTGCTTCGCGAGCAGTGGCGCAACACATTGAAAGGGAATGATCAATCTGGAGCCCGTTATCCGACCTGCTCTTACGTGGACGACAGACGGAATGTCTCCGTCGGAATAGCGGGGCTTCCCGCGAACAGATGGTTCCTCCCGGGACACGGATCACTTCGATGCGATCGACATCCTCGAGCATCACGTTCTGCGCGTCCCAATGCTGCCAGTAATACATGTGTTTCGCCAAAATAGCGATCTGCCGTCGAATCAAGCGGATAAAACGCGGTCGTCCGCGTGTGAAAATTGCCTCATGTTGAGTCTCCTGTAGTTTCTTTTCGCTCTAGTTGTCCGATCCTTTCGCTCCCGCCGCGCGCTGCTCTTGGAGAACCTGCGGTAGGTCGCATCGAACTCACTAAGTCTCCTGGTGCAAACCCAGGTGGCCGGCCTGAGAAGACATCTTATAAATCCCCTATCGTCAACGTGCTTTTGCACGCCTGGAAGTGTTCCGCACACGACTGTAGTCAATTCTGTAACGGTCAGATCCTCTAGGTTCAACACCGTTCAATAACTAGCGGAGAACCGCCGGTTGAAACTAAATGACTTACAGGAGGATTTCCGAGGAGGGAACCTGGTCCCGAACCAGCTTTTCGTGATTGTTGAAATTTGTTGAAACGCGTGAGTTTAAGTGTTTTTGATTGAATATGTTGCGGCCATGCTTTTGAAAGCTGTGGCTCTGTAGTGTTCCGGAGTGCTTTCGCCGCTACGAATTCGACTACATCAGTTCCTGGAATGAAGGGAGCAGAGAGGAGCGATTTTGGCTCTGTCGATACTTAAAGATCGCTTGTGCTTTGACCGACACAAAATCAACTACTTTGATCAGTCCCGCCGTGCCTGACTGAATCTCGAACGAATAAGGGACATTCGTGCTGAGGTTCGGGACCACGCATAAACGCGCTTCACGTTGACCTCGTGGCCTCTGCGTTGAAGCAAAACATTGCAGCCTTCGGTAGCCGTAACACGGCTTCTGCCGTGCCAGCTTCACCAGTGCTTCGCGCAACTCGATGTTGCGGTCCGGGCGATGCTCATATCGATAGCTCGACCGCTCCACGCCCAACAGCTTGCAAGTCGTGCGTTGCTCAGCCGGAACTCGACTGAGATGAACGCTACTTCTTCTCTCAGACCGGCAAGCTCCACCCGTTTTTTCTTATGACCGCCTTCAGCGCCTCGCCGTGCAGGCTCAGCTCCGCCACCAGCAGTTTCAAACGACGGTTCTCGTCTTCGATCGCCTTCAGCCGCTGTGCCTCGCTCACTTCCATCCCGCCATACTTCGACTTCCACCCATAGAAAGTCGCTGCGCTGATCCCGTGCTCACGGCACACGTCCGCAGTCTTCACTCCAGCCTCATGCTGCTTCAATATCCCGATGATTTGCTCTTCCGTATAACGGCTCTTCTTCATGCTCCGTCCTCCCGATTAGATTACGAGAGAACTCCAGTTTCAATTGGTTGAGTTTTCCGGGGGCAGGTCAGAGCACCTCGAGTTTTGCCGGAATCGGATTCTCGCAGGTTCAGCAACGCGACGATAGTTCCCGTATTCTAGTCAGCTGCTCGCGACAGGCTCTGGGCGGTCGCCCCTCCGCTCAAACTGGTGTCCACCGCCCACTTCTACGGCTGTAGGGCAAGCAAGTTCGCATAGTGACAATTCACGTGGCCGAAGTCCGGGATGTGGCCGCATCCGTCCCGCCCAGGATCGACGTCACAACTTTGTACGCCTGCTGGAAGGGCTTCTGATACTGCAGGCTCAGGTGTGAATCCGTCCGGAATCTGAATCGACACTTCCAAAAGCGGGAACAAGTCGACCAGCGCTGCGAAACCCCTCCGCAGATGCCCTTCTCGCGTATACCCGACAACGTCCATATCCATTGGAGGAGTTGTGCACCATATATGGAGGTTGGTGAAGCCGTCGGGCGCATCCGATTCGAGATCGTCCAGAAGTATCGGGTCCGACCCATCACACATTACGAATTGGAGATCACATTCTCGCTCGTAACATAATGCATGCATAGACGGAAAGGGCAGAGGCTGCAAAGAATTCAAGCAATCCGCGTCTCGACCGCTGAAGATGGAACCTACTTGATACGCATCCAGCGTCCACATAGGCCTCACCTGGCCATCAAAAGTCTTCGGATACGGTAGGCAAATCTTACAAAAACGCTTCCCGAATTCATCGACAACCGAACCCTTGAGCAAAGAAACGACAGGAGATGCTTTGGGGTCGGGTGGAAAAGACCAGCCGGCTTGAACACCGATGAGCCCAAAATCAGACCTTGGGAGATCCTTCGTCGTCTTCAACGAACGTGATCTGCTGACCTGGTAGATGTGCCCGCAGACTGCAGGAGCGTAAGCTTCTATGCACTTCGGTGTGAAGACGTACCCGAAGATGCCATGGAGGAGCACGTTTACCTTATCTGCCATTTTTGTCCTTTCTAATACCAGTTTGGTATGGGTTGTTGGATTAACTCGATCCCGTGGGGGCTAAATCGAATTGAGTTTGGCTGCTTAAAGGATGGAGGGCTCCAGTCCAATAGAGGCTTGCCGCTGCGCTCAGCTTGATCCCGAGCTCTCCAAAACTGAAAAAGAGGCCCAGAAGTACGGGTGCTGGTATTCATGCAGCTCGCGTGTGCCTTCCGCTGCGATGCGCAGGGCTTTCGGAACGCTGACGCCTCTCGAAACACTTTCATAAAAAGAGCGCATCAGAGTTGCAGTAGCGCCGGAGTCAATATTCCACCGGCTGGCCACCACTTCAGGGAAGCCGGCATTGAGAAGAGTGACAGCGAAATTATCACGATCAAGCCACTGTTCACCTTGACCCCTATCGGTTTGGCAAGCCGAGAGCACCGCGAGCCGGGCATGTTCAAACCGCGTGCCCTCCAGATCGTCGGAGCGGAAGGAACCTAGGAATTCCGTGCCAGCGGGATTCAACTCCTGCAGCACCAGGGCACTGCCATTGCCAGAAGATGCAGAGTGCCCTGCGTAATGAAATATCGCCGCATGCTTTAACAAACCGATGAATTTCGATGGCATTACTGTTTCAGATCGGATTGTCGTGTTGTTCGGATAGAACGAGGCCACAGTTTCTATCTCTTTGTCCGATTGAGAGTCTTCGCTCTGGCCGCTGGCTAGCGCAAACCGGTTCTCAACCAGAAGGGCTTGATCGCGACGGTCGGGGGGCCTGCGAGAGGAAACAGATTGGGCTGGTACCGCCGAAAAAGGTGAAATGGCGATGGTGTGTACACTGTTGAGGTATCGGCCTTGAAAGTCCACCAGAGCGCCGAACGGGATTGGCGCAAGCTCATCGTCTGGTTCAATCAGAACAGTTCCATCTTCTGGAAGAAGTGGAGCAAATGGCGCCACCAGGATGCGATATAACTGCTCTCCGTTCGCCAATAGACTGTCAATATCAGAAGATGGCGACGAACACTCTGCAGTGAAACGCTCTCCCAATTGGGTTACTGCATCAGGAGAAGCACTGAGTGAAATGGACTCTATGCGCTGGCCCAAGATCGCCCACGCGAAAAGCCGGTCCGGCAGGTTGGCATACACGATTGTTATTTGCTGCTTGCTCGCCCTGTCTGGTACTCCTTCCTCAGCTTTTGCAGGTGCGGGATTAAGTCTCGAAGGGAGCCCCGCGCGACGATAGTCCTGCCATATGGTCAAGGCCTCAGCGGTCCTGTTTTGGTCAACGCGAAGTTGTACTAGAGAGCGATATGCGGACGAAATCAGGCGATGCCATGTCAGTCTGTCGCGCGCATGGTCCAAGCTCGCGAGACCGTTTCTGTAGATATTGATGGCGTCGAGATCCGACTTTTCCGCCTTCGTCTCATCGCCGAGTTTTCGGTATGCTTCCCCCAGCGTTGCGTAGAACTCGATTAGGCTGAGGTCCTCATGCAAATGTTGAAGCTGGGGCCGCAACGCCTCCAACTGCGATGCGCTAGTCGAGTAGTGATGGCTCGCTGCCTCCGCTTTGGCGAGATTGATCCTGACCATGAGTTCTTGGTTTTGGGTTGAAGCCGTCTGTGGGGCTGTCCGGAAAATGAGCAAAGCCTTCGCCAAAAGAGACTTCGCCGCTTCGGTCTGATGAAGCATGACCCGGTTCCCGGCGAGCCGGACCATAACTTGCGCGGCTGCGAGTCGATCCTGTTCTCTCTCGAGAAGGGAAAGCGATTCGACTAAGACCGCGGATTGCAAGCGCCACTGGTGCTTCTGTTCCGCCATTACATCCAACAAGTCGCAGTAGGACTCGCCGCGTTCGTAGGGAACAGAAGACACCCAGAAGTGTTTCAGACCCTCTAGCGCAAGATCCCACGCCACCGTGCTGCTTCCGGCCTGCCATTGCATAGCCGCTTCACCCAAAAGGGCGCGATCGAGAGCCGCCTTATAGCGAGCGTCGCCGGCATCTTGCACGCCGAGCTTCAAATCTCTGAAAGCAACTGAGAGATCGGCGTTCATATTGCTGCAGAAACTTACCTCGATCTCAGCCTGCGCCGTCAACCACGAATAGTGATGCTGGCGGGCAGCTGCACCGAGCTGGCGAGCCACTGCCACGCATTCGCTGGTGCGCGACATAAACTGCATCGCGTACACCATCTCGAATTGCGCGCGGAGACTTCCTGCCAAATTTCCGATGCTCCGAAAACCTATTGACGCTTTTTGGGCCTGACTCAAAGCCTCTTGCTCGTCGCCAGCCCGATTCGCAGCGATTGCCGATGCAAGTTGGTGTGCGGGAATCCTCGCTTTCGAAAAGTTTCCCGATCCTATGAGGTCCAGCAACAGATGGTCATGGTGCTCAATGTCAGAGATCTCCCCCAGGCGTCGGATTGTTCGTTCCTCGATCACTTCGTGTGGAACATTCGAAGGTGGATTCTCAGTTGTAAGGGCCGGATAATAGGATGTGAACACTTTAAGCTGATAGTCCTCGATGCGACGATCAATATCAGCGACCTTTGAGGCGCCAAAGTCGCTGATCACCCCCGGAGCGAGCAGGGACTGGCCATCTGTTACCTTTTCTTTCCTCTCCTTTATTTGCTTGCAGTTGGCAAGATGATCCTTCGCCTCCGTAGACCATTCACCGGCGGGATCCACTAGCAAATATTGCTGCCAATCGCTGATGGCCTCCGTGTAGAGTCCCATTCCTTCATCGATGAGCGACCGATTGAAGAGCGCAATAGGATTCTTCGGCTCTTTATCGAGTGCGCGGCCGATCGCTTCGCGTGCTCTTCCTAGGTCGTCGGGGGTGCGGTTCTGTGCCCCCCGTTCGTAATAGGCCGTTGCAATTGCGATGTCTATCTCTGCAACGTCCGGACTTGCGATCGCATCCGGTTCCAGGATTTGAACGGCACGGTCGTAAGCACCTTCAAGCAGATCGGCATAGGCCAAGGCAAGGAGCCATCGGCGATCTGTGTTGCCACCTTGCTGCTGAGACGCGATCTTTGTTTCGGCTTGCAGGAGCGGAAGGGGACGCTCCGCATGTAACGACTCCTCGCCCCGAGCTACCCTCAGGGGACCGTAATGTGCACCAGGGAACCGGAAAGGCAGCGTGCGTCGCTGCGTATATGCCTCTGCGATGAGTTGCTCTGTCGTTCCGATCTGCGGCCGATGCAGAGCAAACCAGAAGCCAAATGCGATCAGCCCCACCGTCGTCAACGTAAACGCCAAGCGGAGAGGCGAAAGAACTCGCCAGAATGGACGCGTTTCTCTCCGAGACCCATCTTTTGTAATCAACCGGGCGGGTTTACTCAGCCTTGCCGCAAGCTCTTGTTGCCAGCCTGAAGTCGCGCTTGACAGACTCTCGATTGTAGAGATTTCTTCCGGAGTCAATTCCGTTGCAAGATCGGCAACTGCTTGATATAGCAGAGGCCCGCAATGATCGCAATTGGCCGCGTGGTTCAAGTAGACTTCCGAATCCCGAGTTGCCACTCCGGCAACCTCGATCCATAAATCGTCTGGTGGGCACTGAGGACCGGGCGCTTCGGGTTCAGCCGACTTGAGACGTGCCAACCGCTTCATCATCATCCGATCGTGAACTCGCGCCCGGCAGCTCGGACAGTTCCGTAGATGTGTCCGTCCCTCCTCTTCGGCTCCTCGATCGAAACGCGAGCCCCCGCTGCCCGTCTCTAAGGACCGGAGAAGCATTTCGATTTCATCGTCATTTAAATGTGATTCCAATCCACTTCTCCTTTCTAGAACGATTCAGGGGGGAGAATCCCTTCGCGAGAAGCACTCTTGTTTTCAAACTCTCGAGGTTCGGAGCGAGTCATGCGTTGCTTTAGTTCTTTGGTGATTCGAAGGATGAGGCTTTCGACACCCTTGGTCGTTAGGCCAATTCCGGGCAGAGACGCAATCGCGGATGCGGAGAGGCCTGCGCGGTAATAAAGCCAGAAGATTCTGCAACTTCGTTCGTAATCAGATCCTGCAACGCAAAGGTCCAAATTACTCCGGATTTCCTCAATTAGGACCGCACGCTCAATTACCCGTGCGCTGCCAGGGCTGTTTTCTCCCGCAGGCGGAACAAAGTCTTCAGAAATGCCTTCCAGTTGATTTCCTCCCCTTCTTTTCGAGTAGGAAGATCGGAAATGATCGCGAGCAACGTTGGCTGCGACAACTTGCACGAAGCCAGTGAACGCGTCGGGGTGGCGATGATCGAAGTTGCAGAGAATACGATGGTTATCTGCGCAAAACTTAAGATATGTCTCCTGGATCAGGTCGTCGACGGTCTCCTTGGACGAGTCGCCGTACCTGACGGCTGTTCGCAAGATCACCTTTGCAATAAGGCGATGAAACCTGCGGACAAACTCCTCCCAAGCGGCGACTTCTCCTGAGCGAGCACAGCGCTCCGCGAGTTCCTCAATCGAAATGGAGGAGTAGATTCCCAATCGTTCTCCGTGTGTGTCGGGATTCTACAGACTTTCCTTATCGGATTCGACAGAATTGTAAGCCGGATTATCCGAGCCGTCCCCGTCGCAAGCAATTTCATTATGAATATTCTATTTCAATCCGAGGAGTGTGACTCTTGGGCTATCTGGACTTACTCAAGAGGCTACGCTCTGTGCCGGTCCGCTGATCGGAACTGAAGTCGCGAAGGTATGACCATCAAACGCGACGTCGTGAATGGACCGGAGTCGAAACCTCCCAGTAGCATGACCGTCCAGCGTTGACGACTTCCGCCGGCGATGTCGTCTTTTCGCTGGATAGGCAACCATCGTGCTTCAAAGCCCGAAGCTAGATTAGTACGCCTATTTGCCCTCAGCAAGGCCTTCGAAGGGATATTCCCCCTGCCGTCGTTATTAGCGACATCTGAATCTGAAATACCGGACAGCTTGAAAGGTAAGAAACCTCTCTCAGCTCGTGGAGAAGCGAACGGAATCTGCCTGCCCTGAACTCAGGCAGATGATCCGAAGTCTCTGAATAGATGCAGTGCAAGGGGGCAATATGATTTTTCAATCTCCAACTTCACCGGTGACCAACCCGTTAGACACTCTCACCACGTTTGTGACGGTAATGATTGCGCTGAGCGTAGCAACTGAGCGGGTGACTGAAACGATTAAGCAATGGGCAAGCCCGCTTCTGGCAAGAATGGGCGACGCTGGTGCCACAGGTACGATCCAATTCCTTGCGGTGCTGAGCGGCATGTTTGTTTCGGCGCTCAGTGGGCAAAATCCCATCAACATTCACGGCGTTTCTGCGTTCGATTGGACAAAGGCTCAAGGCTGGCTCAGTTGTGTTCTTACTGGGATTTTGGCTTCGGGCGGGTCGGCAACCTGGAATCACTTGCTCGACATTCTGAAAGCGGCCAAGGTTCAAAAAGAGGCGGTAGCAAACGCTGCTCTACCAGCAACTGCCGCAAAGATTGCCCCGTGATTCCGCATCATTCGCCAAATTGTTCAATTTCCCTTGGAGGCTCCGATGAGTTCCGTTCTAACTTCAGTTCCGTGCCTTACGCCGGTTTTGGCTGGGCTATTCCGAGCTAAAGCGGGCCAAATCTGTCTCACGCTGTCCGATATCGCCGGCAACACTGATTTCGACACGCAGCACTGCAAAGTCTGGGATACCAGTGTCAACCCAAACGTTCAGGTGCCCAACGATACATTGGCCGCAAAGAAATGGTGCTTCACGCAATCCGCGAACAAGACCTATAAGCTGCAACTTGTCTGTGCGCAGATCCCGGCAATCGGCTCCAAAGCGAATCTCGCCGCTTGTGGCGTAAACGTGATGGTGATTGACGAAACGAACCAGATTCAGACGTGGACGGTGCAGTCATGAGAAAGCTCTTCCTGACGTCATTTGTAGTTGGATTGGCGATGCTGGGAAACGGGCGCCTGACTGCACAGACCGCTACCACGACCGATCTAGCGCGTCTCTTTTTGGGCCGTGCCGCGGATAAACCACCGCAGGCATGCGTTGACAAGATTGTGGAAGCCATGCACGCTCCAGACGAGACTTCACGGCGGCTGGCGTTCAGCTATCTGCTGAACCCAAACATCAGTCCGCTTTGCGGATCTTACCTGATTCTTTCGAGCACGCAGTTTGCAAAGGCGAACACGGCGTCGCGCGGCGAACTCCTGAAAGCCGTCGAGCAGCAGTTCGGTACGAAGGCGTTGGGAGCTTTGAAGGCCGTTGCGCAACAAGAAGGCTCATCGACAGGCACCGGGGGCTCGACGAGCCTGACCTCGAAGGGGTTGAGCTCCAAGCTGCTTTCGCTTGCGACGGAATACGGTGCCCTGACAGAGTCGACGAGTAGCGCAACCACGACAATCCAGGGGACTCTGGCGGGCCTGCCGGTGGTGCTCATGCAGAAGGGCCTGCTCGAGGAATGCTCGGTGAAGGTGTTTGCGCTGGCACCGTGTCTGCATCAAGGAGCGCTGGCCTGGATGTCGCGCATCTCGTACTCGGTTTCCTATGACACGACCCCGAGTTCGGGAACAGTCGTAGGAACTCAGACGGCAAGTACCTCGAGCGCAAGCACGGCGCAGCAGGTGAGTGTGTCGAACAACGCAAACAGCGTGAGCGCGGTGACTGACAAGATTCTGCTGATCCCAGGGAAACTGGACTCTGCGGCTTATGCGGACGCCGATAAGAAGATCGCCGGCAGCGAGGCTATCCCAGCGGTGTTGGCTGCAGAAGATGCATTCGCGAAGTTGGAACAACTAGGTGCAACACCAGAGTCCCCATACCAGACATATGTTGAGCAGGAAGTCGCTCACTTGAGTGGATATGTCGCTGGTCACGGCAAGAGTGAGGTGGTGAAGGAATGGCGGGCAGCAGCCGATGACCTTACTGCGGCCTTGGGCGTTCCCCACGCCATGGATCCGGCGACGGCGGCAAGTTCTCAGGTGCTGCAACAGGCTGTCACTATCGCATCCAAGTACCTGGAGTATCTCGGCGATGAGGATGCCGGAGGGTTTACCGCCATCATTGCGGCTCCTCCTGTACTGACGGCTGAGTACGACTGGAACCGGCCTTCCTCGGCACCAAGCAACTCCGTATTCCGCGTCATTTTCCAGAAGACGTACAAACCCCTAACCGTAACGCTCAACGGCGCGGTCTCTATATACGATGAGGCGCAGCCAGACGTACCCGGAGCGGGGCGCTTGCGGGATACACAGTTCGCCGCGGAGCTTTCACACCCTTTCCCATTAACACTGCCTGGAAGTAGCGCTGCCACTAACTTCACGCTGAGTGGAGCGTTTTATGATCAGTATCAGTCAAGCCCGGCGATTCTAAACGTGACTCCGGGAGCGCCGGTAGACGGTGTGACGTTTGTGAACCTTCCGAGCACGGCGTCACAGGTCTATGGAACGAAAGGCAACATTGCCATCGGGCAGTTGAAACTAACAGCGGGTGGAGGATCTGCGGTGACCGTACCGCTAAGCGTCACGTATTCCAACCGGACGGAGCTGATTACCAACCCGACGTGGAAAGCGCAGATCGGTCTGAGCTATGACTTCGATTCGCTATTCAGCGGGAAATAGGTGTTACGCGAGAGGCTGCCTTCCGCACTCTCTCGCCCTTGTCAGGTCCGACAAAGGCGAGCGCTTCAACCCTTCGGCGTCCACGAATGCGAATCATCTACAACAAATCGGCTCCTGCGAATAATGCCAGCAACTCCAGCAGCAAACAAAGACGCAAGGATCCATCCAAGAATGATTTGAATCCACAAATACTTTTGCAAAAGGCTGAAGACATAGTTGACGCAGCCAAGACTTGAAAGAGAGATTTAGGCCTCTTTATTGAACGCGCAGTTGATCTCCCTTCAGCAGCCTCGCGGTCACGGAGGATCACGTTTTGCATTGAAGGTCGCGTCGGCTCTTATCGGCAGAGTAATCTCTCTTGTTAAAGGCGCGCCAGGGCTGAGCTACGGCACAGAAGATGTCGTCGCCTAGTGTTGGCTTGGCTGAGTACTTGATCCAGGGCTTTCCCATCCGAGAAGTGAAATCTATAACTATCTGATCTTTATTTTTTTGTCATGTAAGTAGTAATCGTCCGAGACTGACAGTCCTCGAAGAGCGTCCTCCTGCTTCCGTCGCCAGTTCGGCGAGTCCTCTTCCGGCTCGACAGAAGCCGAGAAGATTCTCGCGCCTCGTCTATTCAAACGTCCCCAGTTGCGATTACTTCAAAGCGAAGTCGCGCTCTCTGCGAAATGCAGTCCTGGGGAGTCGAAGGAGCATTGAGAATGAGGTGCAGATCTCAGTCGAGATGGACGAAACCTGCTTCTCCCAGATACATGGTGCAAACCCAGGGGGTCGGTCTGCGAGGCCTTCTCATAAATCCCGTATCTTCAATGCGCCTTGGCGGGCATGTAAGGGTTCCGCGCGGGACTGTGGTCGATTTTGTAACTGTCAGATCCTTTAGGTTCCACACTGTTCAACAGCTTGGGGAAAATCCCAAACTGAAACCAAATGACTTACAGGAGGATTCCTTGGTAGAGAACCTGGTCCCGAACCCGATTCAAGCCATTATTGAAATCTATGGAATTTGTTGGGTTGCAACTGATTTGTTTTGAATAGCATCCGATCCAAGTGTTGAACGCTGTTGGAGTTTGATGCCCGTGAATGCTTTCTCCGCTACGAATTCGACTACAGCCCAGTGGGGTGAACCCATACAGCGAGACAGCTCTCGGTTGCTACGTTTCTTGGCTCGCTCGGCGCGAACTGGAAATCGTCGCGGTGCAGGTGCTTGCATTCTGCCCCCCAAAAAACAAATCATTAAGACCCACTTCCCGATCCTTTAGTAGTCGAGGTTGTGCCGTTCGCGTTCTTGCTTTTCCCCCCCAACTTGCTGGCCAGTGCACTAACAGACACCTCAATTCCAAACATTGGCTTCCACACATGGTGATATTTTAGATCGCTACTGAAGGCCGCCTGAGTCGTCGGCGTGGGCCCTACGAGTTGCTGCGTCTTCATCCAACACATCCCTGCAAAGACACTGACGCCCGTGGGAAGCTGCATCTTCTGTTGAAGACTGCTCGAACCTGTCAAGTTCTCTGCAAGGCCGAAATATGGACGGTAAAGACTTTTAGAGGCTACAGGGAGCCCTAAATTGATATGCGGGACAAGTGAATCCTTCGATGCCTTGGCGGCCGCAAGATAAAGATCCACGAATGCGTAAGCTTCGGTGTGAGTTGTTGCCTTGGGTGTTGCAGTATTCGAAGTCGTGCTGAATGTGAACCCGGTTTCTCGAACGCCGGGAATCGCTACGCCCATCGAAACGTCCCAGTATTCTTTGTCTGTGCTCGTGAACGTTCGCGACATTGCACAAGGAGGGTTTTGGCTGGAACCGCTACACGCCACATTCCCAGCAGCCGGCATTGCAGGCGCCTTAGCTTGGTCAGCACTGTCGACGATCACCGTTTCATTTATAGCGACGTCGAACGGCAGGGTCTTAGTACCCTTTTGACAGGCAACAGCGATGTAACCGCTTTGTCCACCCGGCCCAGCAGCTGTTTGTGCGGAATGTAACCCCAGCAGACCGCTAGCCAACGAACCAAGGTTCGACCAGTTTGCGGGCGTGCCTTGGACGACGGTTACTTGGTACTTCGTGCTCAATCGGCCCGAATAGCGAATAGGTTGTGCACCCTGCGGAGGCACATAGGTATCAAACATGTCTATACCAACGATGAGAACGCCCTTTGCTCCGTAAATGATCGGATCACCTGACCCACTCAGCTTATCTCTAACGAGATTTGCACCAGATTGGTGATACGCATACCAATCACTGGATACCAATTGCCCACCTGGAAGAGGATTCGCAGCGTCATTCGTCCACCACTTAACGTGAAAAACATAGGCTTGGCTAGCAGACAGCTGTGTTATGCAGCTGACGCTGCTTTTGGCGCCAGGTAACTGGATAGTACTAGCTCCATCTACGGCCTCAAATAGCTCATTGTTAGTATCCCATGTTATCGACTTCTTATTCTTAAGTTCCTTAAGGGCCTGCTCCAGTTTGTCGAGATCGACCATAACAGAACCACTGACTGCAGTTGACGACAAGGGTACGGAACTAAAGGTCGTGGCAACAACATCGGATGTACCGGGGTGCGGTTTACTGCCTTTCTGGTCTTGTTTCCCTCCGTCAGCGCCCGTCTTTTGTTTTCCGCCAGCTCCCTGCTGAGACGTTTGCTGGCCGCCAGCGTCTTGTTTCTGCTGCTGTCCGGTAGGGTTGACTTGGTCCACCTGCTCGCTCCCGTTCGCGGTGTTAGCGTTCACGTGTAGCGCTGATTGCCCACCTAGGCTTACGGAGGAGCACAGGAGCACAGCGACATAGAGTTTAGTCAACATCGTCCACCTCCCAAGACTGCTAGAACGGCGCGGCGGTACTACTTGGCGTACTGGCTTGTACATCCACGTCATGCACAGCCTTTGTTATTGAAGATTTCAACTGTTTTGGATCGACGTGCAGCTCATGTTTTAAGGTTGCGGGATCAGATCCAGTGGTTGCACTCAAGATTTCTGCCGCCGTCTTATTGGTCTGGTCATCCTGGGCAGCGAATACACCACTCATTACAACGTAATCAGAGGAAGTCTCCCTGACCTTTTGGCTGTCCTCAAGCAGGTTCAGCGCAAGTGATTCAACTTGGAGGGAATCCATGGATTTTTGCCTTGTAAGCGAAATGGACAGATTACCCACAGCCTGTCCTAGCGTGCTCAGTAGGTCCTTACGGGCGTCCCGAGATAAACTTGCCAAGTCGGTTGGTTTATATATAGTCTGGATCGCCGATATAAGCGCATCGGTTTTTGGGCCTGTGGCACCCGAAGCGTTCGCGACATTCACAGCATTTGCTAATCCGTAAAGGCGTTTTTCGGTACAAAACGGTGGAGCGCACTTCAGAGTTAGTGGCGAAGGAAGATATGGGTTTCGCAGTTTATCCAACGACTGGCAGCAGCAGGAGCATTGATCCGAATTGAGCTGCGACGAGGCACTTGACCATCGGCGAGAAAGCTCAGTCCAATCTACGATTGTGAGCGTATGAATGTCCCCGGCGAATGAGCAGGCACTTGCACCGCCCCAATTCGGCGACGAAGGCACCTGTGGCAAGAGAAAATTGAGCAGAAATACGGCAGGAAGATATAGTTGGCGGACGACCTGGGTGTCCCCTAAGACATCGCCCCAGCTCGCGACGCCGATGATCGCGCCAGTAACATCCACGAGTGGTCCTCCACTATAACCAACAGTCGTACCGGCCTGAATTTGATATTCCCTGGACAAGGTAGGATCATTGGCCAAAACCGCCTCAACCACTCCCGCCTGCAGGCAGGCATCTCCCGACGCTACAGCCAAGCTTGTCCGGGCATTGTTGCATTTCGGGCCATAGGCATAGATTTTCTGCGCCTGCACCGGCGTAGTTGTGGAGAAATCAAGCGGCTGAATCTGGGCTCTCTCAATATCAGTCAGTGGTACGCGTATCAATGCAGCATCCAGCCACTGAGTTGGGCTGATCTGTCCCCCTACGATATTTGCCGGCTTGGCCGGGTCCACGTCGAAGAACTTATTAAGGTAGGGACTGTAGACAGTGAGCTTTGTCGGCGTCGTGGCGGTCACAGTAGTACCGGTAGAGGCAGCGGCGGGATTGACGACGATGTTGTGTACTACGTGGTCAGCTGTGACGACGAGGCCGTCGTGATCGACAAACGCCCCCGTTCCCAGCTCATATTCATTAAAGCCGGGGAATTGGGCAAGCACTATGACGATTCCACTACCTGCATTGCCTTGAGCTAAAGCAGTTGCGCTTGCTAGAAAAAGCATCGGCACCGTTAGCAGACGCATTGATGATCCTCCATCTGAGCCGCGTATCCGCGAGCATGGCGAGACTCATTAGCCCGCCGAGGACTTATGCTGGCCGTGGCACCTTCACGATCCACTGACTGCGTAAGTAAAGAAAGGGAGACGGAGCTAAAGTATCATTGAAATCGAAAATTACATGATCTTTATTTTTGTTGTATAAGTATTTACTATCCTAAAGTGATGGCCTTCGAAGGCGTAGCTGTCCCTCATCAGGTTCGGAGAGGCTTACCAACGTCCCTTGTAGATTGGGTCGGCCGCCCTTTCCCACTCCGAATCAAATACATTTTGGAATTCTGTGGCGATTTGTGTGTCTCTGCTCAGAAATGTCATGCCGGATTCATCTTCGCCATCAGTTCTGAAGGCGAAGATGCACGCGTCGGTCTGGTTCGCGATCCAAGCGAAAGTGAGAAAGCTGTGATTGCTCACCTTTAGACTCACACCTTCGAGCTTTGCCATCAGTTCCTCCTCATCTCTGAGAAGTGTGTCCCTGAATTCGTTGTAGCTATTTGGAATCGGCACACCCTCATGCCAAAGCTTGAAATAGTCTCGACAACTATCTGAATTACATTCGCTCGCATAATTGGCAACCGACAGCTGCTTTCCGATCGCTTGTCTCGCAGTGTCCAAACCGTATAAAAGCAAGCGTATTTTCACTTTCCGCTCATGAGCTCGCTGAAGAGCTGCGAAGTATTGGAGAAATCCAGAAACGTTTGAGTACATCGCATAGCCGATAAAGTCGCAGGTAACGGCCAGTTCCTCTTTAGCGTCGTCGATAAAATCTACAAGTGCGTTCAGATTGTATGGGAAGCGTGCTATTGCTATCGTCAGCGATTTCTCGTGCATCTCGGCAAGTTTGGAATTTGCGAGCTTCAACTCGGCATGGACGATATTGCCGTCTTCCTTGGTGGTCTCCAATTGTTCTTTTATCGCTACTAGACTGCGCTCCGCACCTTCTGAGCGCGTCTCCGCCATTTTCTGGTCGCGGTATTGTCTGAATCCAAATGCCAATCCGACGATGCCGACTACTAGGCCCGATAGACCCATTTGGTCGATGGAAGAGAGTTCCTTCACTATCCAATGCCACTTGTCCATATCTTTCTCCTGGTCAGCGTTGGATCGCACAGCCAGATCAATCTCATAGGCTCATCTGGTGAACTTAACGCCTCTGGAATCTGGGTACCGATGGTTGAAGCGTACATGGTTCTTAAGTTCTAGGCGCTCTGGGGAGAGACCTTCTTCAAAGAGGCTCTCATCTTATCGACTACACCGGCTCCGAACTTGCGGGAATCACCTGCACCCATCTAGTACAAGTTTGCCTCAATGCAATTGGCACAAAAAGCACCGGGCGCTCCATAATTAGATCAGCCTTTCTAGTCGAGACCTGTTGCCATGACGAACACGGACTTTTGGAAGCCCATCAATTTGTCGAGCCATGTCGATGATACAACCGTCAGCTCTCAGTTCAGGAACCTAGGAGAAGTCGTTATCTATGAACTAAATGCCTGGAGTGGGTACATGCTTCCTCGTGTCCTGCCAAATGCGATTCGGGTAACCGCAGAACCACTCGAGCCGCTGGACGACATCTTAGCAAGAGTTCCTCCACAAACCTGGCTTTTCGCGTTTCACCTCAATCTAACAAATGCTAGGTGCGTTCCCTTATGCCGAGATGCCTTGTGTAATTCTCTCGCCCAGCGCGGAATTCGCCTTCTGAACTCAGCCGTGGTGGACATCGGCAAAAGGTCCCTTCAGGCCACTTGTCGCGAACTGAATCTGAACTGTGTCGGCACTAGCCGCTTTTTGGGAGGGGCCGATGACCTTGTAATTGTGAAGACTGATCAGAATCATGCCGGCGCCCCAGAACGCAAATTGACTTCGCGGCAGAGAGAAATCCTAGGGGTCTCTAGTTCGCAGACTCTCACGGCGGCAAGCGATTATCTCGTCTTGTCAAGGCGAAATGTGCCTCTACCCTGGTGGAATGATCACACTCTCGCCATTGAGGAATACAAGTGTAACGCCGAAGGGATAAAATATCGGTGTTATTTCGCCGGAGAATGTTACATCGTTGTCAAAACGAGGTCCAAGGACGTTGTGATGCGCCTGGACACAAATCAGATAACTAATGTCTACTCTGTATCTAGGGAAAGTGTAAATTCAATATCGGTCCCGAATCTCCCGATGGATCTTCAGAACTGTCTCACAAGCTTGATCGATCATTTGCAGCTTGATTTCGGTGCAATCGATTTCGTACAGGATGATTCTGGTCGAACATTCATCGTGGATGTTAATACGACCTCTTTCTCTAGAGCACTTACTGAGCAGTCGATTGGATATCTCCGGGATGGCCTGATAAGGCATACTCTGGGCTCTAAGCATCACCCTTAAGCAGCGAGGGCATTGCCATCGATATCGTCGAAGGTACGGGAAATCGCCGATATTTCGCTGATTTGCCCCTGACTTTGGCCGCGCTTAGCGTATTGGTTCGCTTGCTCGGAAAGCGCGCGTGAAGCGAGTCAAACAACAATCATGACGCCTGAAAAGCAATGATGAGGGACTACCTTTCCCTGACCCAGCGCCGACTCGACGTGCGCAAATTAGCATGATATAGTCATTCGTATATATTCGGATATCGAAATTATTTCACATTCAATGGGAGACCAACACTCTAATATATTTGCTCGTCCAGACGATTGGTTCTCCCAAGATTTTGCGACACGATGGGACCATTCCAATAGCATCCCGAAGTATAGTAGGGATCTATACTTAAAGATGCTTATCGAAAGTATCTTGTTTTACTACAAACGAGGAACCTATGTGCTCGATTGTGGGATAGGTTCCGGACTGGTCGAGGAGAGTCTCTTTTTAAGGCGGCACGATCTGAAGATTGTGGGCCTCGATTACTCAGCAGTAATGCTAGACTTATGCAGAAAGCGGTTAGCGCCCTATCTAAATCGATGCACGCTAATAAAGGAATCACTCGAGAACATCAACCAAATGGACTTCGAAGCCTATCCCGTCAGTGTTGTTATCGCAGTTCAGGTCGTTCATCACCTTACAGACAGCCACAAACGACAAATGTTTCAAAAAGTGCGATCAACTCTCGGTGATGGGGGTATCTTCTTGCTCGTCGATCGCTTCTCGATTGAAGAAAAGAAATTCTTTGGCATATATGAAGCCGCTTTGGGTGTTGTGAGTAAAAGTGTTTGGGGGAAGGCCCCTACACCTCTATCGCGGCATTCGTCCGATGTTAAGTCCAAACTGGACCACGCAAGCGCTCTACTTGACGGGGTCAAAATGCTGAACGAGTGCGGATTTGACTGTGCATGTGTTGATGTGACAATTGACCGAGCATTCCTCGCTGCAGTCCCGCGCCCTCTGACTTAAAGTTTTCAATTAGTGTTCACGGGGCGTCGGATAGCTAAATCACTTTCTTTAATTAAATTGTGTGATTCTTTACCTGAAAAGTTCGGCCCGTGGGTTTGAGACGTAAATTCGGGCAGTGGCGTCGATCAGAAAATGGTTTGCTGAGCATCCGTTGATGCGTCCGATTGAGACATGGAGGGGACCTTTTCGCAACAGGAAGTCTCCGCACCACATGACTGCGTAACTTACAGAAATTGCAGCTGATCAAGCTGGCTTACCTGAAATGCCAGAGATCTTCCTGGTTTCCGATTGCGCTGTTCCCCCTCCTTGATTTATAGTCTGGCATTCTCTCAGAATAGGGCTTTAGCAACTTCTCGGTGATCCTCAGCCTCGGCATCTGAAGAGGTCCATCGACCTATGGATTCATCCTCCTTTCTGCGCATTTCAGCCCCGGTCGCGACGACCTTGGCTATTACAGCCGACATTCGGCGCGTCCTAATTTTGCTAGCGGTGGACGCGAGCGGCTTGAAGCATGCCCTCGAAGACGTGCCCTTTCTCAAATCTTCATCGGTTGATGTCACAGCCGCCCGATTACTGAAGGCCGGCACCGTCCTCGGTGTCTTCAGGAATTGCAGTGATGACCAATACACTTGGGGTCGCGACTTCGAATGGGTCTGTAACGATGCATCGGCATGGGAGCAGTTAATGGCGATAGTTCATCAACAACTGACATATATTTCAATGGTCTCAGACGTTTCGTTCTGGTCCAACTCTGCAATGACGCCGTCCGAGCAGGTGAAAAGGGACCCGTCAGGATATTTTGATTTTTTGACCGGAGTGGCTGCGAGCCACGTGGGTCATGCCATTTGGATATCTGAGCTCAACGTCTTAGAGCATTGTACCGCGATAGCTGATATAGGTGGAGGACTTGGAACCTATGGCCTGCAATGGATTAAATCACGCCGTGACAGGAGCGGAACGATAGTTGACTTTCCAGAGGTGGGCGCATTCCTCAAGGCCGCTTTGGAGCAAGCGGATGATCGGTTGACATTTATTGGAGCAGATGTTCTCAAGCCGTTCTCACTTCCCGCGAGTACAGATTTTGCACTATTCGCAAACGTTCTTCATCTGGTCGAGAGTTGGAAGGAAGTGCTGTTGCGAACGGTCTCGCAGTTGCGCCATGGAAGCATTCTCGGCGTTTTTGAAGCAGACCCGACCTCAGATCCTGGCCTCCTGTTTGATCTGCAGGTGCACCTGCGCTCTGGCCGGCGGTCCGGACTTATATCTCCGGGCAGAATAAATCAAGCATTAGTGAGCTGCCAGCTTACAAACGTTCGCCAGCTTCGGACACGGGATAGCGCCGACCCGTACCAGCGAGACTATAACCTATGGATTGGAACGGTGTAGGAACGGGGCATCTAGAGATGGAGATGACAAAACAAGAGATTATCGAGACATTGTTAGGTCAAGGACCTCCGGACGAGGTCTTATTTTCTTCGGCGCGAGCAGTCAGAGAGCGGCATTTCCTTAGCAATGTTGTCTTGCGTGGCGTTGTAGAACTAACGAATAAGTGCAGGGTCAATTGTGACTATTGTCCAATGAGAAGGGACAACGCGCATAACCTCTCGCCCTATCTTCTCACTCAAGATGACCTGGTAGACCGGGCGGCTCGCATTCGAGATGCCAGTATCAATGTCGTTTTTATTCAGGGAGGTGAAATCCCGCAATCGACAGACATCATCGAGGGCGCAATACCGAGAATCATTGATTTGTTTGAGTCGCCTGTAGAAATCTTGCTGAACGTTGGAAATAAGACTCGCGAAGAATATCGCCGACTGCGTTCAGCTGGGGCGTCATCCTATATCCTGAAGCACGAGACTGCTAACAGCCAACTCTATTTCCGGCACAAGCACGAAAGGCTCGATGCTCGATTAAGGTGTCTGCATGACCTACTCGATTTGGGTTTCCACGTTGGCACCGGAACGATTATTGGGCTTCCTGGACAGACTGTTGAGGATGTCGCCGAAGACATTTTGCTGGCCAAAGAGCACGGTGTTCATATGGTCAGCGCATCGCCATTCGTGCCCGCTCCTGGCACGCCGCTTGCAGGTGAGGCATCAGGATCTGTAGAAACCACTCTTCGGGCCATAGCGCTGATGCGTTTGATTTTACCTGGTGCCTTAATTCCGTCTGTGAGTGCCCTTGAAGCAATTCAGGGCGGCGGTCAAGGAAGCGGGCTGCATGCAGGAGCAAACGTCTTGACGGTCAACTTTAGCACACCAGAAAGAGTCAACGACTATTTGATTTACGGAGATGCTCGGTACATTGTGAAATTGGATTATGTGCGAAATCTTCTGCGGGACCACGGCCTCATCGCTGGTCACTCGATCTGGGCGTAGTTTCTCCTGTTTGACGAAGAGAGGATGATCATGGGAATTCGATCTCAAGAAATCTGGCTAGTGCGGCACCGCGTATTTTGTGAGTTCGCGACCGGCTCTCCGAGGAGCAGCCTAATGGTTGCCTATGTTGAAGGTTTCGCTCCTATGGTAAATAGTGTCCCCGTATTTCTACATCTCACGATGAGTCGGGCAAGTGTCCAAGCAGCGGAGTTGCTGAGAAACATTTGGGACGATGAACTCGGCGTGAGTGGGACTCGCCCTCATCCTGTTTTGTTCGACGAGGTCCATCGGGAGATTACCCAGAGATATGGACGCTGTCTCCTCGCTCAACGTTACGGGGTCGCCGCCGCCGTTGAGATGGTGGAGTTGTGCGGCGAGGGAGATTGGCCAGTCGGTGTTGCAGCGATGAAGGCCCATGAGAGCCAATTCCCAGAGGCTTACGGCGCGATACTCGCGATGATGAGTGGCGCGTTAGGAAGCGGAGCCGAATTCTTTGAGGTGCATTCAGTCGCTGATGTCGAGCATACCGAGCTTGGCAGGCGCTTGATCGACCTAGGGATTGAATCTGGAGTGGTGTCGGAAGATGAAATGGAAAACACGTTTAGACGTTCCACCGACATTCTCCGAGGGCTGATGGATTCAGTTTGGACGTGCGCGGAGAGCTGACAATTCGTCAATTGCAAGGCGGCCAAACATAAAGCGGTACACCGGAGGAATGGCAATGAAGTTTAATAAGAATCGAACTGCTTTGCGGAGTTCTTTCGAAGGACTTGAACAGTATGACACTGCATTCGTCAAAGGCCTTCTTAGGAAGGTTAATGTGTACCCGAGCATCTGCGATGCAGTGCCCGGAATCTGGTCGAAGTTGCGTGTGGGTGAATTTACCTGGGTTGGGCCAAGAACGGGTCAACCACTGGAAGCAGTTGGTATGAGAATTCGTACTCGCGCCTTTCTGATAGATGAGGTGACCCGTCACCGAAATACAGATCAAATCTTTATTCCAATCAATAAGGGGGTCCTGGCAGTGGCTGGGGCTAGCCTCTATACGCCAACCAACGAGCCGGACCCGGATGGGTTAAACGTCATTTCTATCGAACCAGGCGAGGCCATTCGGATAAATGCGGGCACTTGGCATACTCTTCCCTTTGCAATGTTTGGAGAAACCATTTGCATGAGCGTTATGCTGTTTGAGGACCCTGATGACTACCATGATGTTCGGGATATTAGCGCTGCGGGGTGGGTCGGGGTTCTAAACATGAAAGATCCCAATAGCATTCACTAGGCATAGGTGAGGCGTCCAGCGACCGCCTTGAAAGATCCGGCAGACAACAATTGTTATTGAATTGCCCTCGGCGGACGGTGGAGATGGCTAAACGATGCCCCGTTGTTGTAATCGTAGGCTGCGGGTTCTCAGGAGCAACCGCGGCACTTAGTCTGCGGCGCTACTGCCGCTCTGCCATGAAAGTATTGGTTTTCGAGTATCGCGACGTTCACGGACCGGGCTTGGCATACGATTCTCCGCCTAAGCATTGGATCATGAACGGTATGGCATCTCGGCTGAGTGCAATCGATGAGGTTCCTGACCATTTTGTAAAGTGGCTCAGTCGGAGCGTGCACTCTGATCAATCGCTGGACGTATCAATGGAACTGGGTTCCCATTATGCAGGGAGACGGGAGTACGGCCGCTACATCGAAGACTTGTTGAAGAAGGGCTGTGATCAGGTTGCCAACAGAGTCGCACTTTCCATGGTTAGAGGGTCCGTTATTAGGATGGAGGCGAAGGACCAGAAGTTTCATGTTTACACGAGTTGTGGAACGCTATATGTGGCTGACGCTGTTGTCCTAGCCATCGGGAATCAGCCTCCAAGGCGAGTATTCCACCAGCTTGGTACTCATTTCGTCGAAGACCCATGGAGGTACTCAGCCTGGGCTCAAATCGACCCAAAGGCTCCCCTCCTCTTGGTAGGGACTAGCCAGACGATGATGGATATCGTCTGCTTGTTGGTTCAAATGGGCCACAGTGGTCCCATATGGGCGATTTCACGTCACGGATTGCTGCCTCATTCCCAAGCCAGTTGTGACGGACGGTATAGTTTCGACAGACAATCTTTACCGAGCGGATTGACATCGCTCATCCGATATCTTCGAGATTCGGCGATATCCGCGGCTCGCCAGAACGCCAACTGGCGCGATGTGCTGATAGCGTTTCGTCCTCTAATTCAAAAACACTGGACACAGCTATCATTGGGCGAGCAGATGCGTTTTTTTCGACATGTTCTCCCTTACTGGAGAATTCACCGCACACGAGTGTCTCCCCAGACACGTGATACGGTGCTCCGGGCCATCGCCTCAGGGCAGCTCACAGTATTCGCAGCGCGACTCAAGTCTGTAATCGAAAAGGAAAGTGGCATTCATGTTAGTTTGACTCCGCGAGGTCAAGACCATACGATCGAGCTCCTCGTGGAGATGGCGATCAACTGTACTGGCCCCAACAACAATTACGCTGATCTCGAAGACCCCTTGGTTAAACAATTGCTCACGGATGGCTGGATCGTGCCGCATCCAAATGGGGTTGGTCTGCATGTTCAACCTAGCGGTGCGGTAATCGACAGGCGCGGCAAAACACCCAATAGGTTCTACGCGGTTGGACCACCTTGCGAAGGAACACTGTTGGAATGTACTGTGATTCGCGAGATTAGAGTTCAGGCCGCCCAGGTTGCCAGATCAATTCTTCGAGAGCTATCTGCCTGATAGCCAGGGCCATCTATTGAGATCGGCGTGAATCCGCTGATGCGCCCGCCCTCCAACATCGCGTATTCTCTTGAGAGCTACAAATGGAATACATCGGTATTGATTTCGGCACGACCAACAGCGCGCTAGCCATAGCCTCACAGGACCGCTCTCTGCAGCTAGCCACATTTCAGAGTAAGGCAGGAATGATCGATGTGTTCCGATCCGTACTCTACTTTGAACAAGATAACAGCACGATACCTCGAAAGGTAAAGGCATATGCGGGACCTGATGCTATCGACCGCTACTTGACCGGTGAGGTCAAAGGCAGATTCATTCAGTCGCTCAAATCGTATTTGGCAAGTTCACTCTTCACGTCAACAAATGTCTTCGGACACAGTTACTCCCTACAAGATTTGATCGCATATCTTCTTCGGTGCTTGACAGCTAATGTCTTGGCGCCATCTCGTTCTGTAGACCGCCTGATATTTGTAGGAAGGCCTGTGCGCTTTGTTGGCTCGGACTCTGTTTCTGATGATAATCTCGCACTGAGTCGCCTGACCGCAGCGCTTGAGGGAGCGGGCGTCGGTTCGTTTACGTTCGAGTATGAACCTGTAGCGGCCGCCTATTTTTATGAGGCCAGGCTCATCGAGAATGAACTCATTCTGGTGGCAGACTTTGGCGGAGGAACGAGCGATTTTTCTCTATTGGAAGTAGGTCCCACACCGCGAGCCAAAGGGAGTGCGCGAACAATTCTTGCGACAGCCGGCATAGGAATTGCCGGCGACTCTTTTGACGCGAGCTTTGTTCGGAAGGTAGTATCTCCATTGCTCGGCTCTGGCACTAACTACCGTTCCCTAGGAAAGATTCTTTCCGTTCCTGCATGGCCTTATGGAAAATTGGAGCACTGGCATCATCTCTCGCTGTTGAACAATCGAGAAACGATGAACTTGCTAAACAGCCTTGCGGCCAATGCTGAAGACGCGAATGCCATTCGGATGTTTATTCAGATTATTAAAGCTGACATGGGCTTCTATTTGCATCGCGCTGTTCAAGAATGCAAGAACGAACTGTCCGAGCAAAACAAAAGTTCCTTCTCATTCTACTTCGATGATGTCAAGATTAGCAGATTGATTAGGCGGGATGAATTTGAAGGATGGATTAAAGACGACTTAGATCAGATCAGGCAGTGCGTTATTGCGCTGCTTCAACGAGCTCGAATATCACCGAGCAGAGTTGATCGCGTGTTCTTAACCGGTGGGTCGTCGTTAGTGCCTGCAGTTCGCAGGATTTTCGCAGAATTGTTTGGCGGCAGTAAGTTGGCAGGAGGCGGAGAATTTACATCGGTAGCTCAGGGCTTGGCTTTGAGGGCAATAGATGCGAGAGATCCGCTAATGCCGTAATTCAGTGCGAAGCACCACGCATTTGGATTTGTCAATCGGTCCGACACGGTGCGAACTGCTCTGTAATGTAGTCAGGTGGCGATGCCTTGTAGAGACGTAGAGAAGGATGTTTTGCAATATGAGCGCAACCTGCCCAACCATCTCCGTAGTGATTCCGTTTCATCGCGCGATGTTCTTCCGCGAGTGCATTGGAAGTGTTCTCGTCCAGACCTATCGGCCATTTGAGATTATTGTCGTGAATGATGGTGCGAAAAGCGCCGATGCGGAAATTCTTGAGGAATTCAGCCGTCGCGCATGCATCATTCATCAAACCAATCACGGGCCTGGCGCCGCCCGCAATGTTGGTGTTTCTGTTGCGTCTGGCGAGTGGATCGCCTTTCTTGACGACGACGACGTTTGGGATCCGAAAAGGCTCGAAATGCTAACTGAATATATAAACACCCATCTGAATTGCAACGCGGTGTATAACAGTTATCGCATAATTGATACAGAAAGAGTGTCCAGCGCTCGAGATTTGTCGCTCAATGACCTCTTAAATAGCTATCCGAGCCCCGTAAAGTCATCTTCTGTTGTGTTACGGAAGACGACACTGATGCAAGCTGGGCTCATGAATTGTACTCTTCCTCTCTGCGTGGATTTTGAATGCTTTGTCAGAATTGCTACATTGACGAACTTCTGTGGCGTGGACGTTCCTCTGACAGGCAGGCGAAAGCACGCCGGGAACATATCCGGGCAGCTGAGGCTAAAATACCGGTTTCGTAACCGGCTCTTGAATCTGTATCAAGACCGTTATCGTTCAAAGGCTGAACACCGGCGATTTGCGCTTAGGATGAATTGCCGGTTCCTGGAACAGTGCATAGCGCGTCGAGATATTTCCGGCGTTCGTGAGATCTTTCGATTAGCAGGTGGGAACGGGGTCTCGGCGATCTGGCTCCTAACTGAACTGGTGCGTAGAATCTTCGTAAAAAGCTAGGGGGATATGAGAACTATTTTTTGAAAAGGAGAATCTAGATGAATCGGTGGCTGAGTGCTCTAGCGAGATTGCTAGAAAAGAAGTGTCGAGCGATTTCTGATTGTGATGTATCTAGGCCGAACCTTGATCACATCCATAAAATTGATAATCTACACCGAACTCTTGATTCGGAGGAATACAGACCGACCTGCGAAAAAGCAGGTGAATACGATCGCATTGATTTCACCGGGAATGGTTGAGCGGAATCGTGGCCGGAAGAGATCTTGGGCTGCTCAGGGCAGCTACAAACAAATGAGCTGACTACACAGCGAATATAAGACACGAGGAAACGAAGATAATCCTAAAAGCGAGCGATTTCCCCGAAGTCCCTTCGCCAACAGGCTCAAGGTTCGAATTTTGCTCTTTTTTGCCAAGCGACTTGAGTTTGGTTGCGGGCTAGCAGCGGGACCTAACTATCCCGATACCAATCAGTTGCCCAAAGGATGCCGATCCTTCATATTACAGTAAAATAAGGCTTGATTCTGTAAACGGTTTCGCCTTATATTCGCCAAGCGGGGTTTCGATGAATCACGATTCGTTTGTCTGCGAGATCCGCTGTCCAGTGCACGGCTTTATTGGCCTGACTGAACTCGAGCGCAAGATTGTCGATCATCCTGCGTTCCAGCGCCTTCGGCGGATTAAGCAGCTTGCGTGGACAGATTACGTCTACCCAGGCGCCACACACAGCCGGTTTGAACATTCGCTAGGTGTGATGCACCTTGCATCTCGTCTTTACGAAGCTGTCGTAGCCACTTCAGAAGGAACTCTAAAGGAAATTTTCAAGTATACGGATGCAGGGCTTTCGCGCGACTGGCAAATCGTTCGATTGGCCGCGCTGCTGCATGATATAGGTCATGCACCGTTCTCACACGCTACGGAACATTTACTCCCGATGAAAGCGCCCGAGAATTATTCATTGTTTCCTGGCATTGAAAAACCGGTTGAGCAATACTCTCACGAAGATTATTCCGTCGCAATCATTGAGAAGAAACTGTCTGACGTCATCGAACAGCACCCCAACAATCGAAGAAATTATAAGATAACGACCGACGAAGTGACGGCGCTGATTTCCAAACGTGCATCTGGGGGAGGGAAGTCTGTTCTGGAAGGATATTATTAGTGGTCAGTTGGATGCCGACAGGATGGATTATTTGCTTCGGGATTCTCTGCACGCAGGCGTTTCATACGGAAACTTTGACTTAGATAGGATTGTTTCTTCCGTGTGCGTGATTCGCCGTCCCACAGAAGAGTCTACCGAACCCAAGATAGCGATTATGAAAGGTGGTGCTTTCGCAGCAGAGGCACTTATTGTCGCTCGCTACTGGATGCACAAGCAAGTCTACTTTCACAAGACTCGTTTGGCTTGCAATCACCATTTGGAGAAAGCAGTGAGTGAGATTCTTACCGAAGAAAGAAAGTTCGGAAGCGAGCAAGTCTACTTTCCAAGGCCTGATGATCCAAATCAACTTGAGGAATTTATCAATTGGGATGATTACCGAATCATGGGTTTACTTGCTACCGGCCATGGTGGCGAGCATGGAAAACGGCTCATGACACGCAATCATTACAGGCTTGTCTGCGAACTTGAAGAGTCAGATGCAACGGTAACAGACCTTAGTGAATCGGTGAAAAGGAACGATGCGGTGATAGCCGCCCTAGGCCCGGTCGTTAGATACGTGTGCCAACCAAAAACATTGTGGTACAAGACCAAAGCAGCAAATGAGCTGATCCTCGTTAACGATGATGGGAAAGGGCAGATTGGATATCTTTCCAGGTACTCTGCTCTTATGAAGTCCATCAATCTAGGATCTCTTCGCTTTGTCTATGCCGACAAGGCTGATGCAGGAGGCGCTAGACAAAAGTATGAGGATTTCCTGCGAAGCGAATCGAAGGCGATTGATTCTTTGCAAGATGTCAATTCCACTCCCGAAAGCACCTTCTCTTCTGGGGAAAGGCCCGATTCGGTTCAGTTGACTTTCGATGCCTCGCAAATCGAACCAGAAGCTAATCCTTCGACTGGAAAGCCAGTGCTGCGCGAAATGCCAATCAAGAAAGGAGCCAAAGATGCCGTCTGAAGTTATTTTTCAGCGCCTAGCCCTGATGGCTGAGTTTGCTCGTCGCGCAAGATTGGGAAGGACGGCGATTATGAAACTCTGCTTCTTTTTGCAAGAGAGCAAGGAAGTTCCCCTGGGTTACCAATTCTCTCTTTATTCATACGGGCCATTTGATTCCGACGTGTTGGCAGATATCTCCACAGCGGAACGCTTGAGCGTTGTCAAATCCAGCATTGTCTATTACCCGTCAGGTACAGGATACGAATATACCCTAGGACCCGACGCTGGTAGTGTCGACAAGCTTGCTTCTGATTTCCTTGAGAAATACAAGGGCAGCATCGATTGGGCATTAACCCACTTCGGGAAAAAGACTGCCGGAGAACTTGAGTTGCTGAGCACAATTCTGTTTATCGCGAAGTTTCACAATCCAAAAACCGTTGCCATATTGATTGAGCAAGTGGTGCTCATTAAACCCCATTTCACACGGGAGCAGATTCAGAAGGGCTTTGACTATCTGGTCTCTCTCAACGTTCTCAGGACCGAGCCTGTTCATCAATAGGGCGTGACGCAAACAAAATCGTCATTCATAGTAAAGCCGCTCAGGAGTGTTGGATCGCTCCCGAGCTTCCCGCTAGTAAACACCTGATGCGCTTCGCGCGGGACAGTCTCGGAGAGATTTCATTCCCAGCAAAAACAAGGGCGAGTCTATTTTGATTCCGGAATTCCAACCATCTGAACGAGCCGTTTGAAACGGTCGCACTCTCTCACTAAGTCCCAACGTCTCTCAACCCCTAAATGAATAAGCCAATCACACCGCTGCTCGTAGGCTTGTTCAAGGGAATCTAAACAACCGTCAATGTCGTTGAGCCCCGCGAAAATGAGTGCCTTCGCGTATGCAGGCACGTAGGATATTGAACCTCTAGCATATAGCTCGTCCAATTCATCGAGGGCTCGCTCGCCGCTGTGCCTGTCACCGAGTTTCGACTCGAGATGGCCGAGAGCTGCTAGCGCGGCCGGCATGTATTCATTTTCGAGCGAGATCCTATACTGCTTCAGCGCTTCCTCATGGCGTCCTGCGGCTTCATAGGCCCAGCCGAGCATGACATGTCCAGGAGGAAATCCCGCATAGAAGTCCCGGATCGTTTTCTCTCCAAGCTCGATTGCGTTTCCAATATCACCAGCTAAAAGATGAATCCATCCGACACTCGCGTGAATAATAAGGTCTGTGGGGTTAATTCGAGCAGCCTTTTCAACTGTCTTTATCGCTTCCAACGGCATCCCGGCTCCGATCAAATAGTGCGCATAGGTAAGCAAGGTCGCCGAGTCATTGGGATCGATTGTGAGCGCTCCTTCGAGTTGCTCTTTCGCCTTCAACCAATCGTAGTCATAGATCAGTGAGATAAGCCCGAGCACCCCGAGCGCCCGCGATGACTGTGGGTCTTTTAGGAAGGCATCCTTCGCGTGCTGAAGAGCCTTGGGCATCACTTCTCGAGGAGGTTCTCCCGAATATGCCGCCATGCTGAGATTTATGTAATTGAACGCTGCGGTGACGTGCGCTTCTGGAAGTCCATGGGGATTGACCTCCAGTGTCCGCAGGCTCTGCCTCAGGCTGGATCTCATCGATTGGACAGTGTGATTGTTGAAATTTAGCTCAGATGCCTTGAAAAGTGCGCCCGCATTTTCCAGATCACTTGCGAAAATCGGCCGCACATTGGCGGTCAGCGAATAGCCAACCTCTCTGAACAATTCAAACAGATCCTCTTTCTCTACCCCAAGCTTGCGTACGATCTTGGATAGATAATTGTCGGTTGGGGGGCGCCCTCGATTGGGCATTTTTAGGGGCGGAACCGAATTTCGCCGAATAACCTTCTTTGGGTTTTCGAGGAAGAATTCTAGTACGTCAAATTCTTTTGCTGTCAGTGGATCAGCTAGGGGCTTTCCTCCTCTTAGAACACGACGACCCTTCCCATCCGCGAAGAAATCGCGGTAGAATTCATATCCTATTGCCTTTTCTGGTGTCGCCATAGCTTCAACGTACCGCGAGACGAGCGACCCTGCAAGGGTGCTCATTGCATGATGTAGTTACAATTCTACAAACTCTCTACATTCCCAAACCTCAAACTGAGTTCCAATTAGTTGATGGGGACTCGCGCGCAAGCATCGAGTTCCCCCTGTTTAATTACACGTCGTGGGTAAGTCAACCACGAACAATGGAGGCGTTCTATGCCACGAGTGCTGCTTATCGATTCCGACCAACAACATGCCGAACGGGTGCGGGAGCAGCTTGGATTCCATGCGGTTGAGGTGGAGGTAATCCCGGACCCCAGGCAAGCGGTGGCGCAGTTGAAACGGGATAGTGCCGATTATGCCGTGGTGATCCTCAACGTCTCGAGTGCTGCGCTACCGTGGGCTGACACTCTTGCAAAACTTCAAGAATCGTGCCTTCAGCCGGGGGCGTATCCGCCGCCACTCTTCCTTTGCACTTCGGATACGAAGCGACCACCCGAATTCGAGCTGCGAATTGAGCGCATGGGGGCACGCTATGTATATGAGGGATAGCTTAACGCCCATCGTGGAGAAAGTGGGCCTGCTTATCGCAGAGAGGAAACATCTTCGCTCAGCGGGATTTCATTTCCGCATCGTGCATCGCTTTCGAATGCCAGGTTGCAGTGACTGCATTTGTGGCGAAGAAGTTTTTGCAGTCTTTCTTGTCTATCGCGGCCGCGAGTACTGTCTTCGGCTCACATTAGCAATGCGCATTCTGTTCGATTACCTCGTGCGGCATTCCCGATTTGCCCAAAGCGCGCGCCAAATCGAATTGGGAATCCGCGCGGATGATTTCTACAAAGACAACGGGAAGAACGCCGACGGACACGTGGCGCTTACGAGGAAAATCACCCGGTCAGCGATTCGGGTATACATCATTCGCGTCCATCAAGCGCTGTCATTGGCTTTTCAAGAAGCAGGAATCAGCATTGATACCAAGAGCGTGTTGATCGTGCACGAGACCACGGGAACCGAAGTTCTTTATCAAATGAAATGTACTCACACCGTGACACACATTGATCTCACATCTCCCAACGCTCAGCCGTTGAGGGGTGGTATCGCGGGACAGTTCGGAAGATAAAATGCCGACTCGTGTGCGCAAATTCGTTCGTCGTCGGGAGCGGTCTCAAAACCGCTACAAGGCGACGCTGCGCACGTTGACGATCCTCATTCCCCGACGCTATAACCCGGATGCGCACGGCACGCGGAAGCCGGTGGAACTCTCCATGCTTGTCCGCACGTTTCGTGAGATCCGAAGACTTTCCCCTGGATATTCCCTGCAGCGCACGGAAGGGTGGTACCGAGATCGCGATACGGGTAAAGGAATTCGGGACCGTCACTTCCGCTTCGACATCGACCTCTTCGTTACGTCCAAGATTATCGCGAGCCTTTCCGCTTGGAAGAGGATTTTGGAGCGCAGACTGAACAACAATCGATCTATATGGTCCTCTCCAAGGGGATCACGTGGCTATGAGCCCTCGGGCGCTTGCAGCATCACCGGTCGAATTTCGGAACGTCGCGCAGCGCAGAGTAACCCGCGAGCGTAGCGCCGTCTCTCGCGAAATACGTCGTCCAGAAATCACGCAGGCGTTGCCAGTAAGCAATAGACTCCCTCGCCGCATCAACGCCCTCGGCATATACGTCTACGCCGTGCAGATCAGCGAATAACTTTTTGTTCGCGACCTGCTGCAATGATGCAGACGTCCGCACCGCCGACTCGCGTTCGAGATTGAGTGCAGGGGTCGCCTGCTTCATGTCGGAGAACATGACGAGCAACTTGCAGTAGTTGCCGGAGGATTCGTGGAACACTTCTGACGCGAGGAATAGTGCGCCCAGAATATCGGTCTGCTGGAAGCGCGGCGCGAGTTGGGCGGAACGCTTACGCCACGCGAGCGCGAGCGCCGCGCGACCTTTTGCGAGACGTTCCTTGAAATACCCTTCGTCGCCCGTCAATTCTCCCGAAAGGATGACGTAGGGAGTCGCGAAGCTGTCGTCCGTGATGCCAATGACTGTGACCCTTGCTCCCGCTGGCAACGCAGCGAGAATACTCGTGATGCCCTGCACATTTTTTTCGAACTCCGCCTTGCCTTCGTGACCCTTCACAGCTTCGGATTTGGAGAGATCGAGGAGAACGACGAGGACCACGCGATCCCCAACCGGCGTCTCTCCATGCGCGAGAATCCCGAGGGAGAGCGCAAAGATCAGGATTTTTTGAAGCGCACCGCGCTTTACTCCGTTCAGGAGCGTCCGGTAAAAATCTCGCCAGAACTCGTGCTCGAATGCGGTCCCGGCATTTTCGAGCGCCCACACTTCGTGTCCGTGCGCGATCATGCGTTCCCGTATGTCGGCGAGTTCGCGGCGGAGTGCCAAGGCGTCTTCGCCCGTGGCGGACAGTTGGCTTGCCTCATGGAAGGCAATCCCTGCGCCAATCTCAATCGCGAATGCAAGGAACGCCATAACGAGGCGCAGGAGACCGAGGGTGTGGTCATAGAAAGTGTTCTCGGGTGCGGGCGTGGGCGATGCCTCGGCATTATCAATCGTCACCGAAGGCGAACTCGTGACTTGCTGCGCAAGGAGGTCTCCGCGAATCTCAGCGAGCAGTATCAGGCTCACGATAGCGGAAACGCCGGCGACGGTCGCGAGCACGTTTACGAGCCGCGGACTTGCCCATCGCTCAAGGATGCGATCCACGAGGAACGGCGTCACAATCGCAATGCCCACGCAATAGAGCCACGCTTTCCATCCGAGTTGATACGGATCGAAGGCGATCACCGAAAAGATGAAGGCGGCAACGGTGAGGAGCGCGGCAATCAGATAGCGGAAGATCGCTTTGCGTCTGCGCATCCGAAAGTCCCCCGGCGGCGGAGCTTGATAGATGCGCTCTTCGAGGTCCCGCGCCTGCGCCTGTAGATGGCCGACTCGCGCGCGCAATGCGAGAATCGCAGGCCGGTTCACCGTTTCGATCCGCTGGCGTTCCGATTTGCAATAGCTCTCGCTGTGGCGGTCAGCGTGCATCGCGGCTTCCGTTCCGATGACGCCGCCGGTCCCATGTTGATCATGACTATCGCTCATTGTGTTCTCTCCTTTACTTCTTTCCCATGCATCTTGCCGGGAGGGTCTATTCCCCGTCGTTCCTTGTTCGCGGCTCATGTCGTCTCTGCCGTAGTCGCCACACGCCGAGCGCAATCACGGCCAAAACGATCTTTTGCCACGCGGACATATTCGCCCACAGGCTGACAAGAACGGAAACAAGGAGGACCAGGACGATGGTGAAGCCGACAATGACGCCGCAGTATTTGAGGGCCTCGGCAGGCGTTAAGAGACGAACCATAGTCCCCATTGCGATCACAATGATCGCAATTGTCGCGAACGATCCAAGAATTGACATGCATCCGTGAATGAAATTCGCTTCGTGCATTCGCCACCTCCACCAACAAAAAGGAGCCTTCACGATGAAGGCTCCGGTTAAAGAGCTAGGTTGCCTCCAGGATCTTCTTCGCCTGGAGCAATTTGGTGAGCATGGATTTCTCGGTGTCGAGCTCGATTTGCAGGTCGGCAACCTTTTTCTCCTGCTTGCCGATCTGTTCGAGCACGACTTCCACGGGAGATCTCGGCGTCCACGCTTTGCGTCCGCCTTCGGTCACTGCGGTGGAAGGCTTCTGGGTTTGGTCAGTTTTCTTTTCAGGTGTCACAACGTCCTCCTTTGGGACTGCGGTTATGGCTGCGAGCCTGAGGGCCGAGCCGTGATGGGTTGTAGGCCTACACGCCGCTCAAAGCGACGAGCCTCGGTTTACGGTGCGGGATTCACGTCTCCCGGTTCGGTGCTATTCGTGTCTGTCGCTTGTCCGTTGGTATCCTCCTTTTCTGCCTTTTCCTTAGCGGCCTTGCGCTCTCTCGCTGCCCAGCATTCGAGCTTCTGGATCGCTTCGCGTTTGAGGCCGATTTCGACGTGGGTATAGATCGAGTTCACGTCCTCGCCGGTCGAGTGACCCATGAGCGCCTTTCGAATCTCCTGCTGCACTCCGGCTTCGAGCAATCTCGTGTTATATGCGTGGCGAAGGTCGTGGAACCGTACGTAACGCAATCCGGCGCGCCGCAACGCGCCTTTCCACGCCGTTTTGATCCGACTGATCGGCTCCCCGTCGAACGTGAATACGGTGCCCTCGGGTTTTCGGCGAGCTTCGAGATCCGCGAATAACCGCTCGGTGAGCGGAATTTCGCGCGCTTCACCGCCCGCCGTTTTCGAGTGCGTGACGTACAACAGACGCCGCGTGAAGTCCACGTGCTGCCATTGCTCGGTGAGGATTTCTCCCCGCCGCATCCCGGAATCAAGCGCGGCGATGATGATCGAGCGCAAGTGCGGGGCGGCAGCGGTGAGAAGCCGGTCCTCTTCTGTGACCGTGAGCATGATGCGCGGCTTGCGGCGCTCACGCACCATCGGCACGCGGCTCAGCGGGTTTGCGAGAAGGACGCCCTCGTCCACTGCCCAAAAGAGCATGTGGCGAAGGGCTTCGAGATCGCGGTTCACGGTCGTGTCAGAGAGGTTCTTTTTTGTTTCGTGCCGGTATGCCCGGTACTGTTTTGCGCCCGCCTTCGTGATGCGACCAATTGCGGTCGTACCCCAATACGGTAGGAGCAGTTTGAGCCGGTCAACGTGGTAAGACCGGGGAGAACCGTCGGCGAGGAAGCGTGCAGCCAACTCGCTGAACGTCATCTCTGGCTTCGGTTCCACAACGCCCAGGCGCGCAAGGTTCAACTCTTCCTTGTAGCGCTGGTCGATGCCTTCTGCCGTTCTCCGATTTGTGCTTCCCGTAGACTTCGCGTGCCGGACGCCGTCTACCCAGACGTAGCTCCAGAACACATTGCCGCGCTTGTAGAGTGCCAGCGGACTCACCTCCTTCCTGATATTTGGTTTTCAATGATCCATCGCACTACCTGGTTCCGGTAGAACGTGATCTTCCCGGTCTTGCCGATCCGGAAATACGGCAAGCCCGACGGCAGATACCGCTGCCGTACGGTCCACACCGAGCAGCCGAGCAAACGGGCCACCTCGGTGATCGCGAGCGGTTCTCCCAAAATGTCCGGTGCCGTGCTCATCGCGCACCTCGCACCCTCGGGCAATGCTGCGGGCAGCACTGCCCGAGGGGAGATTGAAAGAAGCCCAACCCATGCAAGCGTTTTGCGCGAATGATGAAATGTGACTTCAGCATTTCCGCTATGCATCCGCTCCCCACCCTCTTGCTATCAATCTTCACGGTGTCCTCCTTTGCCGAGCGACTTCCGAACGAGGCGTTTGAACCAGTCAGGCAACGCGGTCCAGAGAATCAAGAGGGCGCAGAGGAGCAGTCCTAAAGCTGTGAGCGCGTCACCCGTCCTGGGGGTCGCGACCATCCCATACACAAAACTCAAAACCACATACACGATGAGCAATCCGACGATCACCCGAGCCAAAAACTCCATGACCTTCCACACGAAGGAAACCTTTGGTTGCGGGGTCGAGAGTTCCCGACTCCCGCACTGCGAGCAAACCTCGGCGAAGCGTGGATTTTCGTGCCGCCGAGGACAGAGCTTCACGTCATAAGTCCGGCCGCAAAACTGGCAATAGCGTGGTTCCCCTGCTGTTATCCGTCCGCATTCGTAGCAGTACTTCATTAGTGTTCCTCGATAAGGTGGGTGGGCGTTTCGCCCGTCGGCCGATACCACACGGGAGCAAAGAATCCTTGGTCGCGAACCGCGCCGAGCGTTGCAAACCAGAAAATCTTTTGCGTGATTGCTCCCACCGTTTTCTGGAGGGAACGCAGCCGCCGCTCGGAGTGTGCGAGAACAAGGACGCGGAAACGATTCGTGCCAAAGCGCCGTTCGAAGTCTCCGGAGAGCGCGAGCTGCACGTAGTTCCGCGCCTTCTCCTGCCACACCGGCCCCCGTTCGTGCCCGAGATCGACTTCGAGAAATGCCCCGAGCGTTTCCCGTGAGGTGGCAAACTCGACGTATCCGTCGGGGATCAAGCGGATGTTCTTTGTGATTGACTCCTGGAACGCCAGCCAGCGACGAAAGCTGACACCCGCGACCGGAATCACTCTGCATTTCAATGCGCAATACACGTCGTTGATCGCCAATTGGTGTTCAACGAAGAAGTCCGCGACGAGCGTTTCGTCAGCCCTGCGATGCGGTCCACGGAATGGCACCCCGGCACGCTGCGCCCCCTTCTCCGAAAGCGCATAGAGGGATTTCCCGCCGTCGAGAAAAAAGCGCCGCAAGAGCCCTGCACGGGTGAGTGCCAAGAGACGCGTATTCGCGCGCGTCGTGGAACCGAATCCTGCCACGATCTTTGCCTGCTCGCGATCAACAACCCGCATGACGGCCAACTCGCATAGCAACCGCATGTCGCGCGGTTGCACAATGAGCCCTCTCTTCCGATCAGTCCCAGTCATTGAGTGCCTCACTTTTGGTTTGCGTATACCGCTTTTGGCGTTCTGCAATGTCGCGCTCGATATGCGCGCGCACGCGGCTGCGCACGTACCGGGTCCGGCTCACGAGGTCGGTGTAATCGACCTTCGGCTCAACGACGGTTGGAACGACGATCTCGGTCCAGCGATCCGATGAGCTCTTGACGATGGCGTGACGGACCGGAAGGTTCTTCAGTCGTTCGGCCAGCGGCTTCCCGCCGTCGAGTGCTTGGGAGACCTGCGTGGCGTCGCTGCTTGAAAGCTGGAAGAAGACGTGCGTACCGATGGCGAGGATGGCGGCGCGCGTCTCCTGCGGGTACTGTTCAAGGAACTGGTTTGCGGCGACAAACGCAACGCCGAACTTGCGCGCCTCCGAGAGCATCGTCTCGATGCCGTTCCCTTGGGCGACGAAGTTCTGTATCTCGTCGCAATACACGGTGAAGAGCGAGCGCTTCGCACGAGAGAACAAAGCATTTTTCAGCATCGTGAGGATGAGACTTCCCAAAGTGAGTGCGTTTTCGCCGAGCCGCCCTTTCTCGAGGTTCACCACGATCCATGCACCGTCATCCATTGCCTCACGAAGCGAGAAGCTCGATTGCGTCTGCCCCACGATGTGGCGGAAGTGCGGATCGGCGGTGAAGGCGGAAGTCTTGTTGAGAATCGGCTCGCGCATCGTGGCGCGCATCGCGTCGCTCAGTGGATCGAAGCGAAGTTCGAAGTATTGCCGGACCTCCCCATTCGAGACCTTCTTCATGCACTCCGCACGGAATCCTGCGTGCGTGAGCAGGAGCGAGAGTTCGAGAAGAGTCAGGCCGTTTGCCGCGAGGACGAACAGGGAATTCCGCAGGAGTTCCTCCGTGCGAGCGCCGAAATGATCCAACGCCCAGCGCTCACGGAGAATCTGCGAGAACTCCGCCACCCGGACAAAGTCGTCCGCACCTTCGAGCGGATTGAGTCCGACCGACATCTCCCGGTCGCCCGGCGAAATGACAATCAGCTTGTCGCTCAGGTGGCGATGCTCCGTCCGTTCGCGAGCGTTGATCGTTCGCAGGATGAACGGGGTTAGCTCGCCGTGGATGTCGAGGACAAGGAACCCGCGATCTTGTGCGATGTCCTGCCGCATGAGATGGCGCAGAAGCGAACTCTTGCCCGTGCCGGTCTTTCCAAGGACCGCCAGATGCATCGCACGGCGTGCGTTGCTAATCGTTTCGTGCCGATGCGTAGCGCGTCCGTCCGCCACACGGAATCCGAGGTCGAGGAGACCGCTTTCCCTCCGCGCTCCGCGTCCCCGTCCTTGGAGGCGATTCCAGAGTCGAACGAAAAGTTGTTCGAGGAACTGTTCCATGATGTGAAGCAGTGTGGGTGACCCTGTGACAAAAACGGAAACATCGACGTATGCGCGGTGGTGAATCAGGAGCGGAGGACGGAATCGCCCGGATTTGCCCGGTCAGCGGTCATGCGGATTGATCTACGGTGCGAAGTTCGTGATGAGAACCTCCCGGAACCGCCGTCCGGCAATCTTCTGCGCGGTGTACGCAAGACTGATCTCCCGGATGCGGAATCTCTTGAAGATCGCGCGGACCTCCGGAACGTCGTTGAGAGACAATACGAACTTGCCTTTCAATTCCTTCAGGCGGTCCGCCATGATCACGAATTCGTCGTGCGTAAGGTTGTGCCGATAGAGTGTCCGCGCGTAGTAAGGAGGATCGAGGTAGAAGAGTGTTTCCGGTCGGTCGTATTTCGCGAGGACCTCTTCGTACGGAAGGCACTCAATCTGCACACGGGCGAGCCGCGCATGGGTTTCCTCGATGAGTTCCGGCAGTCGTTCGGGATTGAAGCTCGGTGGCTGGACGACGCTATAGCGGTAATGCGGGCGGCTGACGAGTCCCGCGTAGCAGTTCTTAAGGATGTAGAAATAGCGTGCCGCCCGCTGAATATCCGTAAGCGTCGCCGGGTCCGTGGCCACGAGGTCGTCAAACCATGCACGGCTCACAACCACGTATCGCAGGTAACGGAGGAACTCCTCGTAATGTGACTGCCAGACGCGATACAGGTTGACGAGGTCGCGGTCGAGGTCATTGACGACCTCTATTCTTGTGGGCTCCTTGCGGAAAAAAACCTGCAGGCCTCCCCCGAACCCTTCCACGTACGCGGAGTGCTTCGGGAATACGGCAATAATCTGCTTCGCAATCGCGCGTTTGCCCCCGATGTAGGGCAGGGGTCCGATCATGTCTGGATGTGGCTGGATTGTCCGGCGTGGATAAACAGCGCTTCGACTCGACTTTTATGTATCGAAGCGTCAGGTCATCATAAGGCCGCTGAGGGGAAATGAAAGGTGGCACAAATTGCGCACCGCGCAACTTCTTCGCATTGCGATAGTGATGAATTGATTTTGTTTTGCTTTCAGAGCCAAGCGCTACAAATGTTATGACTAACGTGGAGGGAGAGTGGGCCGCTCGTCCTTTCCGAGCACGGGGTGAAGGGCCGCAACCCTAGAAGAGGGCTGCGTCTTAGCCACCTTCGCTCCTCGGATAGCGAACACCCGTCGAACGGCCCGCTCTGATGCTACGCTGCGTAGTCTTCAATAAAAGGTGGCGCTTGTTGCGCATGGCGCAATTGCAGGTATTCAAGAATGGAAATATCAGACGAGATCCCGCTCATAAATTAGCCGCAGGGCATCTGAAAGTGGCGATTGTGAACTGACGCGGCGAAAGCTTATCTTCTTGACAAGCGTTTGCTATCGAGTAGAATAAGAACAAGTCTTACTCAGTAAGACTCATAAACCCATGAGAACTACCGAAACTATGACCATCTCCCTCCCTCCGGCACTCGTCCGCCAGTTCGAGGAAGTACGCAAGAAAGAGTCGCGGACCCGCTCCGAACTTGTCCGGGAGGCGCTGCGCGCATACTTTGAGAGCCGCTATCCCGCCGTAGAGCCAACCAATGCAGAGCTTGTTGCACTGCGCCGTGGCCGGGCTGCCTTTCGGCGCGGCGATGCGGTACCATTAAAGGCATTCCTCCATGACGTGGAATCTATCAATCACCGGTCCGGCACAAAAGGACTTCCAAAGGCTCCCGCAAAAAGATCAGGCACGCGTTAAAGCGGCGTTGATTGCCATGCAAGTTGACCCATTCCAGGGCGACATCAAACGGCTCAAGGGCAAAGACACTGCGTGGCGGCGAAGGGTAGGCAATTACCGAATTATCTATGACCTGTACTTTGACGAATACTTGATCGTTGTTTTAGGCATACTTCGGAGAACTTCGACGACATACGAGTGATGCACGCGACTGAATGTTGAGTTCCGCGCAACATGTGCCACCTTTCCAGAAAAAACGCATTCGATAAAATCAACACAGCACCCTGTGAGGGGTGCTGTGTTGCAGTTGAACCGCGCCCGAGAAAAGTTTTTGTGAGATACGTGGATCGACATCATCACGCGTGGATAGGTGGCATGACACCCAGGGGTAATCGAACTTTTCTCATCAATGTGTTTGCTCGTGCCACCAAGGCCAAAAACTCAATTGCTACGCGGCCTGTTCGTGCTCGAAGACATTCACGAGACGCGTCAAGAGTTGGTCCCAAGTTCGAGGTACGCCCCGATTGGGGCTACCACTCAGAACTTGACGGCGATTTGCGATCAATTGAGCCGCGTTTCTTAGCGTAATTACTGCACTTTCTGGGCCAAGAGCCAAGTTCGAGGTTAGCTTTTTCACCAAAGTGCGCTTTTCTTGTGGCATCGTCATCTTTTGTAGGTTTGACGCGGTTTGTACGAGTTCGAGGTATTCTTCAAGGCGCGATAGGGCTAGGTCATTTCCGGCCTCCAAATCATGCATTCGCTGTTTGACTCCAGCCTCTTCGAGGAGTAAGCTGGCGCGCCGCTCATCGAGCAGAGATTTGTCGATTGCACCGTCAAGGTACGCATCAGTGAGGCGTGTGAGACGCTCTCGCAATTGAGCAAGTTGTAAAGCGCAGGCTTCAAGTTCTTGCTTGGCCCTTTCCTGTTTGTGAGAGCGCGCCCAATCAAACCATTGATGAACGTACGCCATCTCCTCTCCGTTTAGCTGTAATGGCGCAAAGGCTTGTGCCATTACATTCTCAATCCGATCCTCGCGCATCGTCTTTGTTTCGCAGTCTCTTGTGTGACATCGGTAGTAGGTGTGGCCCTTTTGGAGTTCTGCCATTGCTGTACAGCCGCACAGAATGCATCGGATCATTCTGCTGAATGGGAACTCATGCTTGTGGGTGCGGACCACCGTCTTGCCGTCCAGAATCCATCGCACGGTATCAAAGACCTGCTTACTAACGACGGGCGCATGAATACCGGGAAAGCTTTCGCCGGTCTTTCTGATGCGTATCAGTCCGACGTAGAAAGGATTGTTGAGCATCGTAGATATGCCGTTCAGTGATACCTTATTGCCCCGCCGGTTGCGCAGTCCACGCCGATACATCTCCTCTACCAGGTGCGGCAAAGAGAAATTGCCAGTCGCATAGACATCGAACGCCTCGCGGACAAGCCCGGCCATCTTTGGATTAGGGATTTTTGCTTGACCGCCGCCGCGATCAAGGTACCCAATGGGAGCACAGATGGGATACAACCCTTGTTTGAGTCGTCCGTAAAATCCCTTCTTGGTTTCTTCCCGCAGATTGCGGATAAAGTCGGCGGCAACGACAGCCTGAATGTCCGCCGACAGGCGCCCACCCCGGGTGTTGAGATCGAGGCTTTCGTTGGCGAAGTGAACTTCGACTCCAACATCAATCAACTCGGCGAGATCGGCCCAGTCCTTGAGGTTTCGCGCTCCTCGATCAATCTTGTGGATTACCACGCCGCTGGCCTTGCCGTGTTTAAGCAAGCGCATCATCTCCGAAAAGACAGGGCGTCCGCGCTTGGCAGCAGTCTCCTGCTCATCGAACGAGCGAACAATCCGCAGGTTCTGCCGCTGCGCGTACCGCACAATCGCATCGTGCTGTTCTTGAAGGGACACTCCGTAATCGCCTTGTTTCGTCGTGGATACTCGGATATACGAGAAATATTGCTTCTCCATAGTTGTGGATAATTTATTTGGGGGAATCGACCTTTCCTTAACTCTAGGAACTCTGATGAGAACGGTCAATGCTGGACCGGCGCTCTCGTTCCAGCCGCTCAAATACCTGAAGTGCTATTTCACAATACCCGTCCAGAAAGTCGCGCATCTCCTCGCGCCGGTCCTCCGGCAGAGATGGGAAGAGTAAGCCAAGATCGATCTCATGCGGGTCGCGGGGTGCAGTCATCGTGATCATCTTACCGCGATAGTGATGTTCTCCAAGGTGGCACTTCCTGCATAGCGACCGCATCAGGCTCTGTACCATGGGAGAATCCAGACGATGTTCAGCGTGAATCCACAGAGCCGACAGTCGTGAGCATCCAGTAATTCTGGCCTCGTGCTCACGATCTTGTGGAAAACCGACTTCGTGATCCTGAGGACCATCCTCCCCGCGCAGAAAGTGCCACCTTGAGCCACGCCTCTTGGTTGCTACACTTAAGGCACAATCAAACAAAACTGATCTTTACAAGATTCATGACAACGGACCCAAACGTCGCCCGCCTTCGCACCCTTCGCAAGAAAAGCGGGCTGAGCCAAAAGGAGCTTTCGCATATTCTTGGGTTCCGTTCCGGGATTCCAATTTCCCGGCACGAGCGTGCCGACACGGTGCCAGATCTCCTGACAGCGTTCGGCTACGAGGTCATCTTCCGGGTGCCAATCTCGAAATTATTCCCCGAACTTTATCAAACCGTCGAGGTGGGAATTGAAGAGCGCCTGGCGAAGATGGAAGATGAACTGCATCAGAGCACCGCTAAAGGTCGAGGCGCGGTTCCCATTGCCTGTAAGTTGGAATTCTTTTACGAAAGAAAAAATCCGGAGTCGAACACCACCTCTTCATGAACCTCCGGATTTACGATCCCACAATATTGGCAATTGATCTCCGGCATCGTCGATTTGGCTACGCAGTGTTTGAAGGTCACAGGCAATTGCGCGATTCGGGTCTGAAAGTGTACCGGGCTGTCGGTGAGGTGGAGGCAGCGATGGCGAGCAAACGGCTCGAAGTACTGTTGAAGTCGTTCTCTCCTTCGGCCATCGTAGTGAAGAGAGAACGTTGGGATAGGGCGCAGACCAGTTCCCATATCCGATCTCTCGTCGAAGCGACGACTCGAGTGGCCTCTGCACACTCAGTTTCAATCATGCTCATTGGAGACGACGACGTGCGGAAGACGTTTCGTAACATGGGTTGCGAGACCAGAGAGGAAATTGCGGCTGCTCTAGCGCGCATTTTTCCCGAGCTTCTTTGGAAGCTACCTCCGAAGCGCCGGGCTTGGCAATCGGAACATCCTCGTATGGCCATGTTCGACGCAATCGCGCTAGGTCTCGCTTACTGGCAACATCAAAGCACCAAACTACCAATTCCTCCAGAGTGAATTGGAGCAATGGAGGTGCTTTTGCATTGAGCCCTTCCGCCGGCCCCTCACCAGTTGGCCTAGGACTTTGAACCGGTCCGCCAAAAGAAACAAGAAGAGGGGCCGACGAAAGGGCTTGCCTTACGCGGCTTCTTGATAGAGATATTTCTGGAATCCCACAAACACCTTGCTGATCTCTTCAGGCATCCCAAGATCCTTTATGGCGTCCGAGATGGAGTTGAAATACTTCAGGCGGAGCAACGGCGTCAACTTCTCTTGGGCAAGTTCATCCACCCCGACACCGACATAGTGTGCCAACACGAAGTCCAGGAAAGCCTGCTGCTTGCTATTGAAGTGCGTATTGATGGCAACCTTTGCTCTACTCGCGCGCTCCTCGCGGGTAAGCGGCGGCAGGGCATACGCGACGTACGCAAGCACGTCGAAGAGGTCGCTCTTCTCGGCATCAATGATCTTCTGCATTTCTGCCAGTTGTTCATGTCCGAAACCTTTCTCGGCTAATCCGTTTAAGAGCATTTTTCTCGTATCAGGGGCGCTCCATAGTGCGCGCAGTTCGGCCTCGTCTTTGAAGAACTCCGGCAGCTTGCCAAACAATAATTCCATGAACTGTTGGGCCGACATGGGAGTGCCATCCGGGTGCCAAAATGTGGTGCATACCATGTGCTGGATTGCACGATCTTTGCCATCGGCAAGCTTCACCTTCGCCTTTTTCTTCTTTTCGCAGACACACGGACGCAGGCCGCAAACTTCGCAGGGCTCCTTCGGACATTCGCAAGGCGCCTTCCCGCATACCGGACATGGTTGCGGGGTTGGCTTCACGCATTGGCACGGGTAGGAGCCGCACTTCTCGCAGGGTTCCGGTTCTAAGGGTTCACCATCCCATTCCGGATCGCTGAAATGAAGGTAGGCTTTCACGAAGTCGTAAATGGTGAAGTAGTCTTTCCCATCGTAAAGACGAGTCCCGCGCCCGATGATTTGTTTGAACTCTATGATCGAATTGATCGGACGCATCAATACGATATTGCGAATGTTCCGGGCATCCACGCCGGTCGAGAGTTTTTGGGACGTGGTAAGAATCGTGGGTATCGTCTTCTCGTTATCCTGGAAGTCCCGGAGATGTTGTTCGCCCAACTCGCCATCGTTCGCGGTTACCCGCTGGCAATAGTTCGGGTCCGTGCTCGTCTTCATCTGGTTAATCAGGTCACGCACGGCTAAGGCGTGGTCCTGAGTGGCGCAGAAGACAAGCGTCTTTTCCTTCTGGTCGATCATCTCCATGAACGTTTTGACGCGGTGCGCCTCGCGTTCCTTGATCTCTATTATCTTGTTGAAATCGGTTTCCGTGTACAGCTTTCCGCTCTCAACCTCGCCCTCCACAACTTTGTCATCTGGCGTGTACACGTACTCGTCGAGGGTCGTGGAAATCTGTTTGAGACGGAACGGCGTGAGGAATCCGTCATTGATCCCCTCTTTGAGGGAATAGATATAAACCGGCTCACCGAAGTAGGCGTAGGTATCCGCGTTCTCCTGGCGCTTTGGCGTTGCCGTGAGGCCAAGTTGAACGGCGGGAGCAAAGTATTCCATGATGCCACGCCAATTACTTTCATCGTTTGCGCCGCCACGGTGACACTCGTCGATGACAATGAAATCAAAAAAGTCGGGTGGATACTCGCCGAAATACGGCGAGGGCTGGCCGTCCTTCGGCGGGCCGCTCATGAAGGTTTGGAAGATGGTGAAGAACAGGCTGGCATTCTTCGGAACTTTACCCTTCTTGCGAATGTCATCCGGCTTGATTCGGACCAGAGCGTCTTCAGGGAACGCCGCGAATGACGTGAAGTCGTTATAGGCTTGGGTTGCGAGGTTGTTGCGGTCGGCAAGGAAGAGAATGCGCGGGCGGCGCTTGGGTTCTTCTCCGCTTTTCCAATCGATCAAGTTCCATCGTGCGTTAAAAAGCTTCCAAGCGATCTGGAAGGCAATTGATGTTTTTCCGGTACCAGTAGCGAGTGTCAGGAGGATACGGTCTTTACCGTTGGCTATAGATTCCAATACCCGATTGAGTGAGATCTCTTGGTAGAAACGCAGCGACCATGTACCGCTCTTATCCGGATATGGCACGCCAGCAAAGCGGTCGCGCCAGGCGTTCGCCTTGGCAAACGTCATGTTCCACAGTTCGTCCGGCGTCGGGTAGTTCGGCGCGTTGCCTTCCTTGCCGGTTTCCATGTCGATGCAGTAGATGCCCTGGCCATTGCAAGAATATGTGTAGCGAACCGCCATTTTTCCGGCGTAATTCTTCGCTTGCGCCACACCTTCCGTCAGGGCCTCGTCCCACGCCTTGGCCTCCACGACGGCAAGCTTGGTGTTGCGATATTCAAGCACATAATCCGCCGTGAGCGGTTTGCCGCGTCGTCCTTGGCCTTCAATCCGGCCGGGCGTAATCGGATACTCGCGTCGAATGCGGCTGCCTTCGACAACGCCCCAACCTGCCGCTTTCAACGCGGGATCGATATATTCGGCTCTGGTTTCGGCTTCGTTCATGTTGGATTCCTAAAGTTGTGCAGTGAAGGCCCTGTGAAGCAGTGATTTTTTCAATGCATCCAATGCTTCAAGTTTTTGCTCGTAGATTACTGCTAGTCGTTCAGTTTCTTCGCGCAACGCGTCGAGAATTTCAACGATGCGCTCCTGTTCCGCAAGCGTTTTTGGAAACGAGATTTCGATCAGCCTCAAAAGGCTTGCCTTGATTCCTTGAACGGTCGCGCCCGTGCCATCGGCTCGGATACGCTGCTGTATTGGGCCAGACAGCAAGAGGTATTTCAGGAATGTGGAATCCAGTTTGGTCTTATCGGTCTGCATGACTATTATCCGCTGAGCGAACGCTACTTTCTCGTCCGTATCTAACTGAGCCACGTTAGCGAGCGGGGCTTCAGTCGTGAACAGCACGTCACCCTTCTGCGGAATTCCACGAGTCATCCATCCTTGATAGCTAGCGGGGGCTATGAACTCCTTGGGTGCTTCTTGGAGGTAGCCCATCTTCACATTCTTTGCAGTGATCAAGCGGACACCACCTGCAGTCTTGATCGGTGTCTTTCCGCGATAGTCAATGAAACGGATTGCATCACCGATAGTCGACTCAACCCATCCAACACCGCGTTGGGTGAAAACGGATTCGAGGTAGCTTTCGAAGATAGCTCGGGCGTTCTTGAGATTCTTTTCGGAGTTGGCTGCCGCAGTCGCAATGCCGTCAAACGACTCATCGAGAATGCCGACGATCCGCTTTTGCTCGGAGAGCGGAGGAAGCGGCACGCGGATTGCATCCAACATGTATTTTGTTACTTGGTTAATCATCGTGTTTTCGCCGACGCCGATTTGTTCACGAAAAGCATCTGATTTGAAAAACCAAGCAAGGTAGGGGTTGGACTTGCCCCTGATTACCGTCATGAACGTCCCGAAAGTCATTTCTTCCGGAAGTTTGCCGATCAATGTAGTCTTTCCCACAAGTCGCTTACTGCCGTTTCGACTGCACATCAAAATATCGCCGCCCCTAACTTTAAGCGTGTCCTTCACGGGACGCGTCACTCGCACGAGGTCAGACAGGTCTAATTGATCATTCTGAATGTTGGATGAACGCAGGACCACAAGGCCCTTGTCGCTGACATCCTTCGGCGAATATGTAAGGCCGATGGAATACTCCGCGATCTCGGGAAGCCGCCTTATTTCCCATCCGTTCTTCATAGCAGCGCCTTGATGTTCTTAAGCACTTCCGCGCTCTCGGCGTCCAGCGCAGCTATCTCGTCCATGATGGCTTCTGGGCTATGATGCTTAACTTCTTCGCCGCCGTCAGGGTTTTTCACGGAGAGATCAAAGGTCTCTTTGTTGATGGTCTTGACTTCCACGCTCCAGCTCTTGGGCGAGTCGGCGAAAGTCTTTTGCAGCTTCACAAACTCGGCGAGATCGTCGTCATTGAGTGGGTTGGTCTTTCCAAGGTTCCGACCAGGGTCGAGTTGGTAGTACCAGATCTTCCGCGTGGGCGCGCCCTTCTCGAAGAAAAGCACCACGGTCTTCACACCCGCGCCCTGAAAGGTGCCGCCGGGGCAGTCAAGCACCGTGTGAAGATTACAGCTCTCCAGTAGGAGCTTTCTGAGGCTTACAGCCGCGTTGTCGGTGTTCGTGAGAAATGTGTTTTTGATAACTACGCCGCCGCGTCCACCGGCCTTGAGCATTTTGATGAAATGCTGAAGAAATAGGAATGCCGTCTCGCCCGTGCGGATCGGGAAGTTTTGCTGCACTTCCTTGCGCTCCTTACCACCAAAGGGAGGATTGGCCATCACCACATCGAAGCGATCCTTCTCCTGAATGTCGGCGAGATTCTCTGTAAGGGTGTTGGTGTGAATAATGTTGGGTGCATCGATGCCGTGCAGGATCATATTCATGATTGCGATGACGTAGGCGAGCGACTTTTTTTCCTTGCCGTAGAAGGTGCGCTCCTGAAGCGTTTTGGCGTCCTTCGTCGTAAGCCCCGGCTTTGAACTAAGGTATTCAAATGACTCACAAAGGAATCCTGCCGAGCCGACTGCGCCATCATAGATGCGCTCGCCGATTTTAGGCTTCACGACTTGGACGATGGCACGGATGAGCGGGCGTGGAGTGTAATATTCACCACCGTTGCGTCCGGCGTTGCCCATGTTCTTGATCTTGGCTTCGTAGAGATGAGATAGTTCGTGCTTTTCGGTTTGGGAGCGGAAACGCAGTTCGTCAATCTGGTCGATAATCTCGCGCAGATTGTAGCCGCTTTGAATCTTGTTCTTGATCTCGCCGAAGATCTCACCAATCTTGTACTCGATGGTGTTCGGGCCGCTCGCCTTTTGCTTAAAGCCATGGAGGTACGGGAAAAGCTTCCTGTCTACGAAGTCGCGGAGGTCGTCGCCGGTCAAGGCCTTGTTGTGGTCCAGCTTGCCGTCTTTGCCCTTGGGGGCGGCCCAGGTTTCCCACCGATATGGCTCGTCGAGGATGTGGGTATATTTCTTGCCGTCCAGCGCGGCCTCTGTGTTCCTGTCCTGCTCAAGATCGTCTAGGTATTTCAGGAAAAGCAGCCACGAGGCTTGCTCGGTGTAGTCCAGCTCGCTGGAGCACCCCGCCTCTTTCCAGAGAACGTCATCGATGTTTTTGAAAGTTTGTTCAAACATATTTGTCTGGCTGCCACTGAATTTATTCCGAAGAAGAGCTGTAACACCGCGAGAATGCGAGGTTTTAGGGGTTCTGTGGAATCCCCAAAATCATACGTCTGTTACGGGCACTCGTCCAGAGATCGCCAAAATGCGGGCGACAGCCCGACGGTGCGATCATGAGAGATGCAAAGATTTCAACGGAGGGGTCTAGGCGATCCTCGGCGATCTGCCAAACAAAAACTTCAGCCGAGGGAGCGATAGAAGAGTCGGCAAAACGATCCAGCCCCAGCCCTAAGCACTTTGCATCGCTGGGCCAGGGATCATTTCTGAAGAGGCATTCGCCCAAGAGAGCGCCATCGGCACAGTAATAGGCCGCGGCTCGGAGAGCTGGATGAAATAAGGGGGAAACAGCTTCACTCTGAGTTTTACGAGGTATTCAGCCCCAAGAGGAATATCTTTAGCTTGCCGCCTTACAACAGCTGTCACCTGCGACGAGCCCAGTGGCCGCCCGGTCACAAGGTTGCGGAGTTCGTCTATGGCGATCTTCTCGGTTGCGGGTTTCGTAGTGCCGAATGCGTCCAAAAGCGAAGAATCGCTTCTGCATACGAGAGCATAATGCCGTTGGCGCTGCATATTGAATCTACTCGTGATCAATGACCAGATCGGCAACCGGTATGGTTCACCGTCTAATCCCGCCGCCGCTGTCCACGCGACCACACTGTCTGGCGCTACATCGTCGCGTCGCGGAGCGGATTTAATCGGACTAAAAAGCACTTCTGGCTCGTCGGATTGTCGCAAAAGTTCGAGAATTGATGGTCCGACCGCATTGCCAATTCCCCAATAAAAAACGCCGTCGTTCGCACACCGCTCCTTCTCCTTGCGACCCAGAATATGAGCGATTGACTGGCCCGCCTCGGTGCCGAATTTAGTCCACACGAAACATTGGGGTACATCTGTACTTTGACTCATCGTGAAGAGTATGCAGTAATATGCATGTACAATGCAACAAGGTTCGGCCAATCTCGGTAACAAGCTCTGCGAGTATATGCGGGAGCACGGCTACACTCAAGAATATGTTGCTGAAAAAGCAAGCGTTAATCAGGCAACCGTCTCGCGTTTCCTGAAAAAGCCCCCACAGCGGGTGACTTTGGCGACTCAGCGGCTATGCAATTATGCAGAATCAGTGGTCTCCGGGGTTGCAGATAAAGGAAACCCGTCGTCAGCCCAGAAAGCACTCGAAATCTGTTGGAATCGGTCTGAGGCCCACGCAGAAGCGGTTTCGAAGATACTAGATGCGCTGGCCGAACTTTGCCAACACGACCGTGATGAAGAGGTGACGTCTGGTTGACCGAAGCTGAGCGATTTCGCAGAAGACTAAAGAATATCGGGCTGAGCGACCCGGCCATCAATGCGGCGTGGCCGGATTGGTGGAGCGACGATGCCGACCCTTCATCCTCTGCGAGACTCGATCTGCGATTTTCCGTTGCTCGAAAGTTAGGACTCGACGCGCGCTCCGTTCTCGACGAGGAGGGAGAACCGCGATTCATCTGGAAGGACGAAGCGCGGTTCAAGCATCTTTCTGGGGAAACCGATCTGGAGCGAGCGGCAATTTCATCGTTCGGTCGCTCCATTGGCGCGTTGCTTACTACAAGTTCCTCTCTCGGCCAGTTCTCATTGATTGGCGCGAGCGCCGCGACACTGAGGGCTTCGGTACTGGCTTCGCAGCCCTATGTCCGCCTCGTGGACCTCCTTTCACTCTCGTGGTCGGCCGGAATACCGGTGGCACACCTCCGAATTTTCCCGGCGGTTCGCAAGCGTATGGCGGCGATGGCGGTCGCGGTCGCAAATCGTCGCGCTGTGCTCTTGGCGAAGGACTCTATGTATCCGCCGCACATTGCGTTTTACCTTGGCCACGAACTTGCCCATATCGCGCTGAAGCATGTGAGTGGAGATTCCGCAATCGTGGATATGGACGGCGACGTACTATCCACCGACTCTGCGGATACCGAAGAAGCCGAAGCCGACCGGTTCGCGCTCGAATTGCTTACCGGCCGTGCCGATCTTCGTCTCGTGCCAGAAGGATCTTACAATGCCCCCGGTCTCGCGGATGTCGCCTTGCGTATATCCGCTGAACTCCATATAGAACCGGGAACGCTCGCCCTGTGCTTCGGGTACTCGACCGGGAATTGGGCAGTCGCTAACAGCGCCATGCGTTTCATATACGACCGGCCCAGGCCCGTCTGGAACGAAGTCAATCGACTAACGATGATGCAGCTTGACCTAGAACAGCTCCCGTCGGATGCAAGTTCATATCTCACGGCGGTACTTGGCACGGGCACGTCATGATGGCGCTGGTTGACAACGACATCCTACTGAAGGGTGCCTGTTACCGATTACTCAGCCCACTCGTTGTAAATTACGGCGTGGATAGAGTTGGCTATCTCGGCGCTGCCAGGTTTGTCCTGAGCAAAAAGATTCGACGTGCGAACTTGCGAGGCGATGCCTTCGTCGTCGAAACGGAACTCTTGGATTTCCTCGCAGGGCAGGACGCAATTGAGACAACCGCCGAAGAACAGGCGCTTGCCGCTCATCTAGAAGCGACAGCACAAAGCCTTCCGGTCAATCTCGACACCGGAGAAAGCCAACTCTTGGCGGTACTGGTTTTGCGTGCTCTGCCGCGTCTAATGACAGGCGATAAGCGCGCGATCATCGCGATTGAGCGGCTACTCGACGCCGTCGAGGCACTGGCCGACGTTACTGGTAAACTGACCTGTCTTGAACGGCTTGTGAAATATGCCGTGACGAAGGGCGATGCAGCCCTGATCCAGGAGGCGATTTGCAAAGAGCCCGATGTTGATCGGACTTTGAGCATTTGTTTCAGATGTTTTAGCCCTGAGCGGACAATTGAAACGGTCGTCGAAGGACTCGATAGCTATATATCGGACCTCCGGCAAAGAGCGCCACGCACACTCTCTACGTAACGATATTGCGAACGTACACCGCGTAGGGCTCCGCCAGTTCTGCTACGAGTCCAATATGTCGTGCTTCTGCAACCTCATCGGCTCTGCCGTTCCCGGATTGCGTCCCCACAGAATCTCTCACGACTTGCAGACAGGCCTTGTCCACCCTCCCCTTTATGTAGCTGCTACCCGACGAACCCATACGGTTCCCGAGAGCAACTTGGGTCATATCGAGTGGTAATTCGAAGTCGTCTTTATGCAGATTCTTAATGACCAAGGCATATCGAGACCCCTTGACATTGATAGCGGCAGGAATGATTTCCCATTTCATTCCATCTATTGAAAACTCATCCGCTCGCACGGGATGCGCAAAGTGCTTTGAGTTCATTGGGTGCATGCACAGAAAGACGGTTTGCCCTTTCTCCTGGTACTCCTTGGCAAACGGCTGGACCATATTCTGCGGATGACAGGTGCTTCCACCGTAACCCCAGAATGCAACCCCCTCCCGTTCAATCTCCCGAGTCTTGCGCTCGATGATGTCATCGAGCGATTCCTGCGCGTGAGTCCCGACCTTCATATACAGAATGCCGGTTCCGGGGGTCATGATAGCTGACATTGGTTTACTCCAACGTTTCCAAGAAATATTCGTCCTCGTGCGCCTTGCCGTATTCGAGGCTAACCTTTTCACGAACGTACCTTACGCGCGGCCTCGCGGCGCGACCATAGAAGTTTGCCAATCGCACGGGGTCCATGATCGCTGCACTCTCGATTGCGGTAGTCGTTCCGCTAACCGCCTTGAACATCAAATTGCAGGAGCGAAGATCCGGCGCGTCATCGAGATGATATGCATGCATTTTGGGCATCATCTTCTGTACAAAGAATCCACCCTTGATGGCAAAATCCTGCACTCTCGCTAAGACTTCCTTTGGCCATTGCAGATCATCGTCGTCGGCAATCACGACCAATCCTTCGCCAACGTAGCCAACTGCTTCCATCCCACGCTGCATGAACACGCATACACTTTCGCCCCCGTTGCTCGCGCCCCAAGGAGGGTTCGTGTAGAAACAATCAAAAGCTGCTTGTGCAGGAAATGCGTCGAGGCAATTGTAACGCCGTGCGCTGAGTCCTTCGATCCGTTCCCGGTCTGCGAAGCGCACGATTGCGTTGCAGATTCGCTCGTCAAAATCAAAAACGACAATTTCGGTCGGGCCATAATCGACGATCTCGCGAGCTTTGAGGTACGCCACGCACACGCTGATGGCGTCCCCGTCCCCGATGAACGCCAGTTTCTTGCCGCGAGCCCAGCGCGCCACCAACTCGCTTTGCAGCACCATATCCCCGGCTTTCATGTAAATCTGATCGAAAAGCCGGAGGGGTCGGGGGCGATTCTGGATCACATCCGAAATAGCGTTGACCGCAGCTCGGAGGTCGATTTGGTGCGATTCTGGCATTGGCCGGAATGATACCGCTCCGCTCACAAGCCCGCAATGCCTATTGGCTGGTTATATTTGCACCGACTCTTTTGAGAATCTTTATCGCGACATCCTTGACTTCTGCCGGGGACTGTTCGGTTGTATCAATAATGAAAGCCGTGCACCCGCACGCCACCGCGTAATGCAAACAAAGCGCTTCTTGCAATGTCTGTATTTCGCGCGCAAGTTCCACGGATAACTCCCGTCTGCCACCTCGGTCGGCAGCGACCCGCGCTATCAAAACCTCCGGATCGCACCGGAGGGCAAGCACGGCGTCAAATTTAATGGCTTCCAGTTGGCTTGCCGAGTACGGGATCGCTCGAAAGCCGTACTCCTCGCGCGTCAGAGCGTGCGAATCGATGATGACATCGCTCGTGACTCTCAACCGGTCGATCTCAGCAACAACCCACTTGTCGGTATTCATGACATCGGTAGAGCTAATCACGGAGGAAGACTGTTCGCGCAATTCGCTGTAGCTTATTAAAGTGCCTTGCAGTTCCTTGTACCGCAAGAGGAGCTCGCCATAATCAAAATGCTGGAGCCCCTCGATGTGGGGTTCGAGTGAGCGCCGAAGGGTCGATTTACCTGTACCGGGTGCTCCCGTGAGAAGAACGACTTTCCCCATGACACGTATTATTGCTCAGAGGAAGTTAAGTACAGATCAGACTGGAAGGCGCGAAGGGAATCCGCAATGAACTCATCGATGTCCGCTTGGTAGTGAATGGTCTTGATTTCGAGCCGGACCTGCCCCTTCAATTCCGGCGATTCCGATGACCTTATCTGGGTTTGGAACAAGAGGAGCCCAAAGATCGTTCGCAGTCATGCACATTAGCGCGGTCCGCTGAGCGAGCAATTTTTCTGGATCGTTGGCTTCTTCATACTGATTGATCGCGAACCGAAACCCGATTTCCTCGTTTTCGAGACGCCTCTGGGTCGTGCGGTAGAGCGTCCAGAGCTGTTGGGGCTTTCTCTGTTGCAACCAGATCGCGCAACCTGCCGCGACGCTCGATAGTACCGAGGGAACCACTTTGCCGAGGATCGTTCCCTGTCCGAGTGTAATAAATAACGGCGACGCTAGAGCACATGAGATGAGTGTGACAAAGACTCGCAATGCTTCAGCCTTGTTGTGATCTGCCTTGGCTTCGAAATGTCTTATTCTGTCGCGGCAGAAGTCCTGAGCTGATGACCTATCTGGATTGAGCTCGGTTATGGGTTTCACCGGGTCCTCGCTTAGTGGAATCTGACTGCCTCAGCAAATGTGCTCACGACAATTATCGAAATTGTGAAATGAGAATAGAGTCTCGGAGGCTTTGACCGCCACAAAATCGACTACAGTGGATTTTGGGACTGGGAAAGACAGTGTGTAAAGCTTCTGTAAGCTATTGAAAATAATGGTCGGGGAGAGAGGATTCGAACCTCCGACCCCCTGGTCCCGAACCAGGTGCTCTACCAGGCTGAGCCACTCCCCGACATGCTGTGTAGATGCGAAACTTCGGGTGCCGCCTGCCGCGTTCGTCCCGTTGATTCGCTCCAATAAGTTTAGCAGAAGCGTGGCGGCACTAAGAGAACGCGCGGGCCGTTCGTACGGAGCCGATTTCGGTTGGGCTTCTAATGCTTCGCTCCTACCCCTGAGAGTGCCCCCGCCTCGGTTCAGCGTAAAGAATGAAGCGGGACCGCGTCTCGATCAAGAAAGCTCAGGCTATTTCCTATCGTCTGCGGGGGGAGGCGCTGCGCCGGGGAAAATTCCTTCCAGGGGCACGCTGCGCTTCTGTTCTGTGACAGGATCGGGGAGTGGCTTCCGCGGCAACATCTGGTCGCGCTGGGCCGCGTTGTAGACAAAGATCGCTTCTACTGTGGCGATCTGCTTCAGGTCGGCAGGTTGCAGACGTTCCACTACGTCTTCGTTGGAATGATGCGTGCGGCTCTCGTAATCGAGGTCATCCTGGATGAACTGGAAGCCTGGAATGCCGACAGCATCGAAGCTGAGATGGTCGGTGCCTCCGGTGTTGCGCATCGTCAGAGTGGTCACGCCCAAATCCTTCAAAGGCGCGATCCACTGCGCAAAAATCGGAGCGACCGCGCCATTTCCCTGCAAATAGACGCCGCGGATTTTGCCCGATCCATTATCGACATTGAAGTAGCCGGAGATGAGTTTCTGTTCCGGCTTGAATTCAAAAGGGCCGGCATAGCGCCGCATGAACTCTGGCAATCCGAGCTGATCGGGAGCGGTAGAGAGCGGCGCAGAGCCAAAATGCTGCTTCACGTAGCCCTTCGAGCCAAAGAGCCCTTGTTCTTCGCCGGTCCACAGAGCGATGCGAATGGTGCGGCGCGGCTTGACGTCGAGCGCTTTCAGGATGCGCACGGCTTCCATGGCCACGATGGTCCCGGCGCCGTTATCGGTTGCGCCTGTGCCGGCGATCCAGCTGTCGAGGTGGCCGCCCAGCATGACAACTTGGTCTTTCAACTTAGGATCCGTACCGGGAATCTCAGCGACGGTGTCGAAGGCGTGTTCATGCTCACCGGTGAATTTCGTTTCGACATTGATTTCAACGCTGACTGGCGCGTGGGCCTGCGTGAGCCGGTAGAGACGGCCGTAGCTCTCGATGGCCGCCACAACGACGGGGATTTTAACGCGGTGATCGGCGACGTAGGGTGTACGGCCGAGGGTGGCGCCGTTGTCATCGAAGAGAGTGCCACCGGAGCCGCCGCCGTTGGTTCCGTCGCGGCTGGGTTCGATCACGGCGGCAACTTTTTCGTCGGCAAAGAACTGCGCAACTTTGTCGATGAGACGCAAGCGTTCTTGACGCGCTTTCAGACGAGCCTGCAACTCCGGCGAGAGTCCACCGGGGTAGGCGTTCACCGGAAACGTAGCGAGGTCGTCGAGTTCCTTTTCGGTATAGCGCTCAAAAAGGGCTTTGTCGACGGGAGGTACCTCGCGCATGGGGCCATAAAGAACGACCTTGCCGGCGAGCGTACCCTTATATTTGTCGAAATCCTGGTCGCCCTGGAT